>Ga0180434_10000633_pt1 | contig 51591 bp, 28 predicted proteins | sample SS_ome_7_FD_132453 | JGI IMG/M metagenome (GOLD analysis project Ga0180434, IMG submission 132453) | Hypersaline lake sediment archaeal communities from the Salton Sea, California, USA - SS_1_D_2 metaG | ecosystem: Environmental > Aquatic > Non-marine Saline and Alkaline > Hypersaline >... | reverse complement strand
GCACCCCGTGGGTGTGTGCATACGTTCCGGTCAGTATGCTTGCCCGCGAGGGGCTGCACAGGGACGTGGTGTTGAAGGTGTTCTCGAACACGACCCCTTCCCTTGCCAGCCTGTCGAGCCCCGGAGTCTTGACAAACGGGTGGTCCATGAACCCCATGCAGTCCCAACGGAAGTTGTCGCTCAGGATGAAGAGGATGTTCGGCCTCCGGCTCTGGCTGCCGATTTCCCCCATCCCGATGGCGGGCATGAAGAGCCCGGCCCATGCAGCCACGAAGGCTGTTCTCACGACCCGGAGAGCGCTACTGCGGAACGCTCCTGCTCCCCTGCAAACGTCCCGAAGCCTGCCTGTGGACATCCCGAGTCCCCTTCCTTGTTTCTACAGTGCGCCCCCTACGCCCGTACCGGGACCGAAAAACACCCTGTACCCCTCCAGGAAGAGGGCGTACACGTTTTCCCCCTCACCCCAAAGGTAGAGTGAAACGAACAGGGACAGGCTGATCAAGAGGACGGCCGCGGCGGCTGGATGAACGACGCGGATCTCCGTCCCCCGACTCTTTCGCCGTCGCCTGCAGAGCATCTCGGCCAGGGCCATCTCCATGGCAACGGCAAGGACCAGCCAGACATTCAGTGGGTTCGCATAGTAGTACACACATTCGAAGAAACTGAACGATACAGAGAGCCGAACGCACTCCTTGGTTGCCCAAAGGAAAGGATTGATCAGAGAGGCCGCGATCCTCTCTTTGAGCGAAGCCCCCCTGAAATAGGCCATCCCATAGACCGCCAGGGTTCCCAGGGCCACAGAGAGAAACAGAAGGGTTCCGGAAAGGGAAGCCAGAACACGGTGAAGGGTGGCGCTCTCGAGTCGCCAGGCGAGGTTGTATGTCAGCCACGACAAGGTCATGACAACGAAGACAAGCAACACAGGTGCTACAAAGCGTTCTCGAAAGCCGAGTCTCTTCACAGCGGCGTTTGTTTCACCCCGCATCCAATCTACAATTCTTCCAGGGTGTCATGGAGCACCCCTATGCATTCGTCGATCTGGTCCTCGGTAATGATGAAGGGTGGCGCAATCATGATGTGGTCCCCCCGGCCCTGCTCATCCTCCCAGTAGCCCGGGTAGAAGAACACGCCCTTCAGGAGACAGGTGGTGATAATGTCCATCTTCACGTTCTTCGCCTTTGGAAAGGGCTCCTTCGTGCCCTTGTCTTGCACGAACTCGATGGATCTCAAGAGTCCCTTGCCCCGGATGTCTCCGACCATGGGCATTTCCTCGAGTTCGAGGAGCTTCTTCCCGAGGTAGTCCCCCATTTCGGCCGCTCGGGCGATCAATCCCTCCTCGTCGATGATCCGCTGTACCTCGTTCGCCACGGCACAGGAGAGAGGGTGGGCGGAAAAGGTGTAGAGATGCTGGAACTCCGCCTCTTTCTCCTTGAAGAGTTCCGCGAGATCCCCCCTTACCGCCATGCCTGCCAGCGGGGCATAGGCGCTGCTGGCACCTTTGGCAAAGGTCGCAATGTCCGGAACCACGCCAAAATGATCCATCCCCATGTTCTTCCCGGTCCTGCCGAATCCTGTGACCACTTCGTCCGCGATGAGCAGCACGTCGTATTTATCGCACGTGTCCCGGATGATGGGGAAATACTCCGGGGGCGGGGCCAATCCCCCACCGGCTGAAGCCACGACCGGTTCGACGATGAATGCCGCGACCGTATCCGGCCCTTCCTTCAGGATCTTCTTCTCGAGATCCAGAGCACAGTCGATGTCACATCCCGGGTACTCTTTGCCGAAGGGACACCGGTAGCAGTAATGGGGCTCCACGCGCGGGTTCTTCCACAACATGGGCAGGAAATCCCTCTGGCGCATCTTCACATCGCCGACGGACAGGGTCAGTAGAGTCATCCCGTGATAGCTCAGGTTTCTGGACATGACCTTGTATCTGGACTCTCGTCCCGCCAGCACGTGGTACTGGCGCGCGAACTTGACGGCCGCCTCGTTTGCCTCGGACCCGCCCGAGCAGAAATACACCTCCTTCAACTCCGGGGGCAGGCGCTTCTTGATTCGCTTGGTGAGCTCGATTCGGGCTTCCGTCGCAAAGATGGGCAACACGTACGAAACCTGTTCGATCGCCTTCTTCGCCGCTTCCGCCACCTCTTTGCGTCCGAGGCCGATCGTCACGGCCATGGGCCCCCCCGAGGCGTCGATAAACCTGGCTCCCGACGAATCATACAGATACACCCCGTCTGTCCTGGTAATCAGGATCGGGGGGATTCCCGGCAGGGGCAGAAACATGTTCTCCTGGACTTCTCGCATTTCCATGTATCTTTCCCCCATCAATCGCACATCTCGTCGATTTCGGTCAGGACCTTGTCGATCACCTCGAAGCCGAACTCGATCTCCTCGTCCTTGATCGTCAAGGGAGGCGCGACCCGGATCGCGTTCGGTACGTTGGAGCCGACCATCACTCCATTCAATACGCACTTCTCGGAAATGATCACCTCAGGGTACTTCGAAATATCCCCGGCGAACGTGGCGAACCGGTCCTCCTGGATGAACGCTTCCTTCCGGCTACGGTTCTTCACCACCTCGAACCCACCGAGGAGGCCCACGCTCTGCACCAGCCCCACACATTTGTGCTGGTTCTCGAGCCACTGGAGCTTCTCACCGAGGATCACCCCCTTTTCGGCGGCGACCTGCGGGATGTTCTCCTCCAGCATGAACTCGACCGCAGCCGCCACGCTTGCCGCCACGATCGGGTGCCCCGCGTGGGTGCTCCCGGTCCAATAACGGTACCGGTCGACTTCCTCCGCGATCTCCTTCGAGATGATCACGCCTCCTCCCGGAAGGGCGCACCCGTTCATCCCCTTTCCGATGGTCATGATGTCCGGCGTGACCCCCTCGTAGAGTTGATAGGCAAACCACTTGCCGCACCGACCGAACCCGCAGACCACTTCATCGTCGATCCAGAGAATCCCGAGCCGGCGGGTCATCTCGCGCAACTGGGGGATGTACTCCGGCGGTGGGTTGATGCAGGACCCTCCGTAGAAAATCTCCGTGACGAAGGCGGCCACCGTTTCCGGGCCGAGGGTACGAATAAGGTTTTCCGAGGCAAGGATGCAGGCCAGCCTCCCGTCCTCCTGCTTGCACGACGGATAGGTGTGCCCCAGAGAGCAGCGATAGCAGTAAGGCGCGGGCACTACGTGGAAGCCGGTTCCCGGGAAGTTCGGTACGTCACGGATCTCCCCGGAATCGGGACACGCGAAAGAGGATCGGTAGAAGCGGTTCCGGGACGCACCCGCTGCCCCGCTCGTAGATCCGTGGTAGGCAAACTCCCGGGTGATGATATTCGGTCTTCCCGTGACTTGTTTTGCGATCGCAAAAGCGTGTTCGTTCGCCTCGCTGCCCGTGTTGACGAACCGCATCCGTCCCGCCCAGTCGTCAGGGCCGAGAACATCTTCCATGATCCGTTTTGCCGCCCGGCTGCGGTATTCCGTACAAAACAGTTCCTGCACAAAGCCGACCTTGTCCGCCGCTTCTTTGATGGCGGCCGTGACGCGCGGGTGCTTGAACCCAAGGTTGGCGCCGATGATCTGGCTCACGAAATCAAGGAGCTTCAGCCCGCCCACCAGATGGACGAAGTTCCCTTCCGTGTGGCTCACCGGCAGGAAGATGTACTCCTTTGCGGCCTGTTTCACGTGGAGATAGTACTTCTCGTCCCAGCGCTGGATTTCTTCCCAGTTCGTCTCTTCCACGCCCATGCTCGATCATCCTCCTTGCCTCCGGTGTAGAATCCTTCGCTATAGCGTTGAAGGCCCTTATCCCTCGGCCCATAGGTTGATTCAAGGACGAATGTTCCGGAAGATCACCCCGGTTTCCGGCACACGATCTGGGCAACCGCCCTCTCCGGGCCCTCCCGGATACCTTCGAAGAACTCTATCACCTCCCAATCCTCGAACCACCCCCGCAACTCCCCCTTCTTCAACAGGAAGTCCGGGTTTCTCGGTCTTCCGAATCGGGGCTGTTCCACGGTGAAGGTCTCGTACATGAGCACCCCACCCGCCTTGAGCGATGCCCGGATATGGGGAATCAGCGGACGGTGCAGATATCGGAAGATCAGGACCCCTCCAAAGGAGCCGAGGCGTAGCGGGTTTGTCCCTTCCCGCTCCAGGTCCGCTTGCCACAAGCTTACCTTGACCCCCTTCTCTTCCGCCAGGTCTCGCGTCCGGTTCAGCGCCCCGGCAGAACGGTCGCAACAGACCACGGACAGGCCCTCTGTTGCCAGAAAGACCCCGTTCCGGCCCCCCCCGCATGCAAGGTCCAGGATGGGCCCGGGCAAGGCCCTGTCCAGAAAGACACGACGGTGCTCCCATAGGAATGCTGCCGGGTCCGGGGCGGGTTGAGGTGAACGTTTCACTTGCGCTCAAGCCTTCGCCGCACGCTGCTCACGGCAAATCCGAGCCCTGACTTCGCGGCCATCTTGGCCAGGTCGCGACGCCGCGTACGCCTTGGGGCGAGCTCGCCCGCCGCCCAGAGTTGCCTGGATTTTTGCCTCTGGAGCTTCCCGCTCGAGGTCTTTGGCAGGGAACCCGGCGAGACCAGCAGGATCTCCGAGGCCGGGATCAAGCAGGCGTCGGTAACAACGGTGCGGATCTTGTTCAAGAGCGATGTCCGGGCCGCCTCCTCGCTCACCCGGGTTTCGCAAATCAACACCACAGCGTCGCTCGACTTGTCTTCATCATAGGTGCCGAAGGCAACCACACACCCCTGCCGAACGCCTTTCACGCTCTCGGCGGCGCGCTCGAAATCCTGGGGGTCGTAGTTTCGGCCCCTGACGATGATCAGGTCCTTTCTCCGGCCGCAAACGTACAGCTCTCCGCCAGCCAGGTAGCCCAGATCCCCTGTGTAGAACCAGCCTTCACGGATCACTTCACGGGTCGCTTCCGGCCTTTGCCAGTACCCTTCCATCAAGGAAGGGCCACGCACCAGCACCTCACCCACCACCCGTTCCGGACACTCGGCGCCGTCCTCGCCCAGGATCCGAACTTCGTGTCCGGGAAGGGCCCAGCCGAGAGAGGGCAGCGCCACGGCGTCCTCCGGTTCTTCGCTCGCCACGGCCCGCCCCTCACTGAGCAATGCCCGATCCACCTCATCCACCGGGTCCAACCCGTCGGGCCGAGGGAAGGTGACTCCTGCCGTACACTCGGCCAGGCCGTAAGCCGGACAGATGGCCTCCCGCTTGAAACCCACCGAATGGAATTTGCGGGCAAAGGCATCGATAGCGTTCGGGTTCACCGGTTCCGCGGTCACGAGCGCCACCCTCCAGGAGGAGAGATCCAGTCCTGCCATGGCGCTCTCGTCGACCCACTTCACGCAACGGGAAAAGGCAAAGTTCGGTGCCTGAGAAATCGTTCCCCTGTACTCGGAAATGGCCCGAAGCCAGGAGGTAGGCTCCAGCAGAAAAGCCTGGGGAGGCATCAGGATCATGGGGGTGCGCCAGTAGAGGCAGGAATGAAGCGAACAGACCAGCCCGAGGTCGTGGTAGAGAGGAAGCCAGCATACGAGCACGTCATCCGCATCGACCTTTACGGCCTGTCCCTGACCGTGGCAGTTCGCCACGAGCTGCCGATGCCCGAGACAGATCCCCTTCGGATCCCCTGTAGAGCCGGACGTGTACTGCACCAGCGCCACGGCCTCCGGGTCGATCTCCCGGGACAACTCCGCGGCGCCTGTTCCGTCGAACCGGCCTATGTCGAGTACGCCCTCCATAGAGGACACGCTCAGGGTCAGTCCCCCAAGGAGCGGCAGGAGGGACCGAATGGTCAGGCAGAACCTCGCTCCCGCATCTTCCGCCACGTGCCGCACCCGTTCGAGCCCCACGGCGGCCTGTTGAAGGCTCATGGGCGGGTACGTAGGAACCGGCACCGCACCCAGCATCTGCAGGGCGAGGAAGGTCTCCACAAAGTCGAAGCCGGTGGGAAGCACCAGGATCACCCGGTCGCCTTGATGCACTCCCTCCTCTTCGAGCTGAGAGGCGCGGCGGCGGGCCCCGCTCAAAATCTGTGCATAGCTGCGTGCCTCCGGGGGCTCATCCCCCTTCTCGGCGAGCAGGGTGATCCCGGCGTCGGGCCGTTCGCGGGCGGCCTGTTCAAGGGCATCCAGAACCGTCGAAACGAATGGGGCGCCGGCACGAGCCCTTTCGAAAAAAACGGACATGACGTGTCTACTCCAGGGAATGATGGTGAAGCCTTCCGACCAGGGACTTGGATCCTAAACTTAATGAAAAACCCGGAGCCCTGTCAAACCGAACCACCCGGGGAAGTCCCGCACCCGTGCCACCACAGGTGCCACGGACCGCCATTGACAGCTTTCGATTCCATTTCCTATACTTGGGGCTTCAATGCAACAAGGAGACACTGTGCATCCCGATCAGGTGGCCTCACGCATACTCGAGATCCTGGACCAGGTCGCAGAGGGCCTGGACCTGAGCAATGTGGATCCCGACCTCTCCCTCAGGGAGCAGCTCGGGCTGGATTCGGTGGACTTTCTCGACTTTGTGATGGTGCTCCGCACTCGATACGGAATCGAAGTGCCGGAAGAGGATTATCAGGAATTGATGACCCTCAACTCTTCCGTGGCATACCTGGGCCCCAAGTTTTGAGAAGAACGGACCGTCTGAGCCCGGCGAGTCATGACCCCTGCCACCACTTTTCAGCCCGGCCCCATCCTCACCCCCCCGCCTGCGTTTTGCCGATGTATTTCATCATCTGGCCGATGACCATCGCCATGACCTCTTTCGGTAGAAAGTAGTCCGGCGCACGCTTCATGATGAGATCGGTGAGCTCCCGGGTGCTCTCCTCCACGTCCCGGGTGCGGGCGTACGACTCTTCCAGCAGTTTCCGCATTTCCTTCGCTGCCGCAATCGATTTCGGCATGAAATTCTTCGCGTCCTCCCCGGTGAAGGCGCCGTAGTGTTCCGCCAGGTGAATGTCCACGTCGTACTCGTTGAATCGCTCGAGCGTCTCCTGGTACTTCGTAAAGTTCGAGTTCCCTGCGGCGAAGACATCGTCTCCGAAGGGGATTCCGCCCGCATCCGAGGCAAACAGGGCCTTTTCCGAAGGCATGTACGCTGCAATGGAGTCGGAGGAATGCCCGGGCGCATCGATGATCTCCAACTCGACGCCTCCCCAGCTCACTCGATCTCCGCCATCCACGGTCTCCTGGAACTCCAACCCGTCGAAGATCAAATTCAGGGCCTCTGCCTTTTCCTCCATGCCGGCCTGCGCGATCGCAGTCTTGCACAGGAACGAAATGCTGTCCACAACCTTCGGGTTTGCGAGTAGATCTTTTCCCCGTTTCGAAGTGACCACCCTCAATTGCGGCCACCTCTTTGCGAAGAAGGGTGCAATGGCACAGTGGTCGAAGTGGGTGTGCAGGATGAGCAGCCTGGTGATCGTCGATTCCTCGATCCCGAAAACGCCCAACTGCTCGAGGATGTCCGGAACGATCGTGATCATCCCACCCCCCACGATCGTGTACTCCTCGCCCTTGAGAAGATAGACATTCGACTCTTCGCTTCCCAGAAGCAGTATCCTGTCTGTAATCCATCCCGCCTTCACGATTCGCATGCGCGATTCCTCCAATCATCTAATCAACGATTGTGTATCCGTGGGTTCGAAACATGATCCTGAGGGTGTCCTTGGACGTGTACTGGGGCTTCCAGCCGAGCAATTCCTTGGCCCGCTTCGTATCCACAACCCAGGGATAGGACGTGTAGTCCACGATTCCCGGGGGCGCCTCGGCGGTCTTCAGCCGCAGGTTCCACATCGTCCACAGGGCTGCGTGATACAGCCAGCGGGGCACCTTCACAGAGCGCTTACCGATCATGGCACCCACTTCAGAGCTACGGACCACTCCATCCCCGGCAACGTTGAAGGCGCCGGGCGCCTTCTTTTCAATCAGCAGAGAGAAGAGCTCGGCAACATCATCCTCGTGGACGAACTGCATGTTCGGGTCGTGTCCGTCCACCAGGGCGACGAAGGGCATATTCGCAAAATACCGCGAGAGGTAGTTCTTCGTGTTCGGCCCGTACACGACGCAGGGGCGAACGATGTTGAAAAGCACATCCGGATGCTTTTCCATAAACGCGGCACAGTGCTGCTCATTCAGTCCCTTGTGGTGAGCGTAGTCAAAGCTGGGCGGAAAGACCCGGATCGGGTCCTCCTCCTTCAGGGGTTCCGGGTTGTCGGGCCAGGCCCCGTAAGCGGTCCCGCTCGAGGCCACGATCACATGGCCGATGTTCAGTTCTTCACAGATCTTGAGCACATTCAGCGTTCCGTTCACGTTGATATCGTACATCAACTTCCGGTCGCGGATCGGGTCGACGATGAAGGCGAGATGAACCAGGGTCTCCACGCCCTGACCCCTCCAGAAATCGATCAGGCCGTGATCTCGAATGTCCCGGTTCAGGAACGTCAACTTCTCGGATGCGACCTCCGGTTCCACGATGTCCGTTCCCAGGATTCGCGTGCAACCGTCCTGCGAATCCAGATACGCGATCAGACGCTGCCCGATATAGCCGCCGGCACCGGTTATGGCTACGCTACCCATAGGGGACTCTCCTTTCCGATCCTACCCATATCGATGAAGGGGGCGGACGAATGGATTCGCCCCACCCGCAGCCGTCCTTTGGTCAAAGACCGGGAATTTCAACCAAGATGAGTTATACCATTGAACACGGTCCACTGGGAAGGGGCCGCCGAAAAGGGGAAAGCAGGGACGTCAGATCTTGTAGCGCTTGTAGGCCTCTTTTCTGACGGGGCAGGTGCACAGAAAGGCGTCTCGATAGCGCATCTTGTGGGTACACTTCATCTCGAGCGGGGGTCTCACGGCAAGGATCGAATCGTCCACGAGCTGCACGACACGGCAGCGACAATCCTGTCCGCCGGACAGGCAGGAACGAGCCTTGTCGCATCTCCGTTCCTTCTCTTCAATGGCCTGCTCTATCTGTGCGGCTATCATGGCTCGACTCCTCCGGGTCACAGTTGCGAGACCTACCTACTCTATCGGATAACAGAAGAAAATCTTGACAGTGCTGTCCCTGTTCCGAATTCCACATTGACTTTCGACGGGGAATCTGGGAGAGAAGAGACGCCCGGGAGACGTTCACCGGCACCCCGGGAAGGACAGGTAACCACTGGAGGCCGTCAAGGGAGGAAAGGAGAGATGAGAACAGGGGCTGCAGCGCTTATTCTGACTTGTTCGCTTTCACTGGCCCTGACCATGCCGCCATCGGTGAAGGCGGGAGACGTGGGTCGATACCAACTGATCACCCAGGGGGATCTCATCCTCGTCCTGGACACGCAGGAGGGACACCTCTGGCAGTGGCAGTCCTTCGTGCAGGCCAATATGGACATCGTTTATGACACGACCTACCTCGGAAAGATGCGGCCGGGCAAGCAGGCCGGAGAACTCGTCGACTCCTGGACCTGGACGGTCGAAGAGTGGAGAAAACGAACAGGTCTGATGAAGGCCCCGGAGTGATGCCCGCTTCTTTAACCCCTCTTCGCGCCCGCGACCGGAAAAGTTCCGGCCCCTACCCCAGCATGGCCTTGGCAGAAGCGGCGATGCTCTCCGCGTCCAGGCCGACCAGCTTCAGGATGTCCGGGTAGGGGGCCACTTCCATCACGAACTCGTCCTTGAGGCCCAGTCGCACGAGACGCCCCTTCCCCTTTTCTGCGAGGATCTCGGCAACGGCCCCGCCGAGGCCCCCGTTCACGAAGTGCTCCTCCACGGTCACGATGCGTCCGATTTCCTCGGCCGCCTTCTCGATCGCCTCCCGGTCGATGGGCTTGATGGAGTGCATGTTCAACACGCGCGCCGAAACCCCCTGCTCCTTGAGCAGATCATGGGCCTTGAGCGCGTCGGTCACGACGGCTCCGGTGGCCAGGATGGCCACGTCGGACCCTTCACGCAGGACCGGCGCCTTCCCGATAACGAAGTCCTCGTCGTACCCGTCGATGGGCTGAATGTACCCGAAACGTATGTACACGGGTCCATCCACTTCAGCGGCCGCCAGAACCGCCTTGGTTCCCTCTCCCGGGTCCGCGGGACACAGCACGGTCATGCCCGGAATCAAGCGAAGAAGCGCCAGGTCTTCCACCGAGTGATGGGTGGCTCCCCAGTGCCCTGCTTCCAGGCCGGAACAGGGGGCGATAATCTTGATGCCGTTCCGGTTGTAACTGCAATCGTCCCGGATCTGCTCAAAGCTCCGCATGCTCACAAAGGGGGCCATGGCAACAACGAAGGGCAGTTTCCCCGCGTGCGCAAGCCCGGCAGCCACCCCGACCAGGTTCGCCTCGCTTATGCCCACATCGAAAAATCGGTCGGGATGCTGTTCCGAAAAGGGGCTGAACGGGCCCATGTCCTGGGAAACCACCACCACGTTCGGGTTATTGTCGGCCATCTCTGCCAATACGCCCGCCTGCGAAAATGCCCAAACGAAACCTAGCATGATTCCACCTCCAGCCCCTTCAGGGCCTCTTGGACCTCATGGTCTTCGAGTGATGTGAAGTGCGCCCTGGCCGTTCCCTCCACTCCGGGCACGCCCTTTCCCTTCACCGTATTGGCGATGATCACAGTGGGTCCCTTCTTGGCCGAAAATTCCTCCAGGGCCCCCAGGATCGATCCCATTTCATGGCCGTCGATCACCAGGGTGTTCCACGAAAAACTCCGCCATTTTTCTTCCAGGGGATCGACGGGGACGATGTCGGCCACGGGCGCGTTGGCCTGAAACCCGTTGCAGTCTATGATGGCCAGGAGGTTCTCCAGCCCGAACTTGGGCGCGCAGAGCGCGGCCTCCCAAACCGAACCTTCCTGGATCTCCCCATCGCCCATCATCACAACGGTCCTGGATGAGCTCCCGTTGAGCTTCTCTGCCAAGGCGATTCCGATGCCCACCGAGAGCCCGTGGCCCAGCGAACCGGTGGCGAATTCGACCAGCGGGGCCTTCAGGCTCGGGTGTCCGGCCAGGCGGGTTCCCATCTGAGCCAACTTCGTGAATTCACTTGCATCGACCTTTCCCAGCTCGGCAAGGCACGCGTGCATGGCGTGCACACAGTGCCCCTTGCTCAGGAGGAAATGGTCCTTCGGTCCTCTCTTGCCTTCCACGTCCAGGAAGTCGAAGAACAGGGCCGCCATCAAGTCCGCAATGGACGTGGACCCCCCCAGGTGGATAAGCTGTCCATTCGCGGCCATGGTCACCAGGTGGCGGCGCAAGGTCGTGGCACGCCCTTCCAGGGTCTTCACGAGTTTTGGGTCCGGCATCCTTTTCCCTCCTGTTTGCTCGCCTCACCGCCACTTGGCGATAAGCTTGCCAGGGTTCAATGCAACCATACGTGTATATTACAAGCCTGCGAAAAACTGTACAAGCCCGAGGAGGTATCCGGTAACCGCTGTCTGAGGGCCTCGTCGCCCTGGCGAGACTCCCCCGGTTTCGGGTGGCACACAGACAACGATATTTTCCTAAATAGAAACGTAGTTCTATAACTACAGACGCCTTCGGTTCGTGTGATGTAAGACCGTACACGAATCCGCTCTCGATATCTCCCCGTAAGGATGCGAGCAGAAATACAGCGTACTACATTTCATACCATTTTCATTTGGAATTACTTGACTGCATTTTCATTTTTCAGTAGTCTCCTTTCCATATACAAAGTTAGTTTTACCGTGAATACTTCAAAATTTGACCCCCCTTGCCGGCGAGACAGCACGTGAATCACGGCAGATCTGTGCCCTCATCTCACGGAGGACATTATGGCGTGGCGCAGCCATCGAGTTCTGAATCGACCCCCTCGTAACCGACTTCTTTACGCACTCGTTCTCCTGCTTCTCTTGCCCGGATGGGTCGCCGCGCAGGCGGACCCGCCCGTCTCAAGCGGCGTGCCGGGTGACCTGGACAGTGACTGTGACGTGGATCGTCTCGACTTGAACATTCTGCTCGCGGCCAGGAACACCCCTGCTGCGGGGGACGATGATCCGCGCGACCTGGATGGCGACGGGATGATCACTGTTCTTGACGCAAGAAGACTGGTTCTTCTCTGCACCCAATCCAGGTGTGCGATTCTCCAGTCGACCTGTGACCCTGGAAACGAGCCTCCCATCGCCGACGCTGGTGAAGACCGGACCCTGATCCTGGACCCCGGAGAGACAGAAACCGATGTCACGCTGAGCGCCGACGGCTCCGAGGACGCGGACGGCATCATCGTAGACTACCTCTGGACAGGCACCCCCGATCCGGCCGACGAGGCGAACCCTGTCGTCACCCTTCCTGTTGGGGTGCACACCTTCACCCTGGTCGTGACGGATGACGACGGCGCGGACAGTTCGCCCGACACGTGCACCATTACCGTGGAGGAAGCAGCGAACGAGACTCCTGCCGCCGATGCAGGCCCGGACCAGACCCACGTCCTGGCCTTTGGGCAGACGGAAAAGCCCGTGACCCTGGACGGATCCGGCTCCGGCGACCCGGACGGAGAAATAGCGGCCTACACCTGGGCCGGGAGCCCGGATCCGCTGGATGAGATAGAGCCCATGCTGCCATTGTCGGCCGGAACCTACGTATTCAGCCTGGTCGTTACCGACGATGCCGGGGCTCAGAGCGCCCCGGACACCGTGACCATCGAAATCCTCCCTCCGCCCGAGGTCCATCCGCCGCAGGTCCTGCTGGAGCAGACCGAGTACGCCGTCGACGAAGGAAGCACGATTTCCTTTCCGGTATCGGCCGTCGATCCGGACGATGAAAACGTTTCGCTCATGGGCTCACCGATGATCCCGAACACGGACTTCGCAGCTTCGACCGGTACTGAGCCGACCGGAGTGTTTGCCTTTGAACCCGACCATGCGCAGCAGGGGGTCTACACGGTCGCATTCACGGCTCGGGACGCTCTGGGGCTCACGGACACGAAGACCGTCCAGATTACCGTGAACAACGTGAACCGGGCGCCTACCCTCTCCGTTCCCGCCGATGCGACCGTGGACGAAGGCGAGTTGGCCACGCTCCAGGTCCTTGCAGCAGACCCGGATGGAGACCCGGTCGTCCTGAACGCCGAACCCCTTCCGGAAAACGCCCTGTTTCTTCCGTCCACGGGGGCTGTCGTCTTTGCGCCTGACTATGAACAGGACGGCACCTATCAGATCATCTGCACGGCCAGCGACGGAGACATCCAGGTGTCCGAGCCACTCCAGGTCGTCGTCAACAACGTGGATACCGGCGACCCGGGTGAAAACCAGAAGCTGGAGCTCGCGGTCGATCCAGTGGAAACACCCACCTTCCAGACCACAACGCGTATCACAGGAACGGTCAACGCCGACCCGGCACCGGCACCCGTAAGGATCGAGTCTGCACTGATCACGGGCATGAGCCCGGCCACGGGGGAACAGGGCCTTACCCTGGATATTGTCTTGACCGGCCAGTCCCAGGGTGATTTCACCACCCACTTCCAGGACGGCATCAGCCGAGTCCATTTCGGCGCCGACATCACAGTCAACTCCCTCGCGGTCGCGAGCGCCACAGAGGCGACTGCGAACGTCTCGATTCCCGCCGATGCGGAATTCGGTCCCCGGGTCGTCACCTTGGCCACTGACAATGAAGTGGCCGTCGCGACCCTCGGCTTCAACGTCACCCCGGGACAGACAGAGGTGAGCGGCGTTCTCGTCGATGAAACGGGTCAGGCAATCGGCGGAGCAACAGTGACCGTACAGGGCACCTCGATCCAGGTCGTGACGAACCCGGACGGCTCCTTCCTCCTGGCGGGTGCACCTGCCGGCACACTCACCCTCATCGTGAACGCCCCGGACCACCAGTTGATCATCCTGGAACTCGACGCGGAGACAGGGGAACAGATCGATCTCGGCTCCCTCGAGAGTGCACCCACCGTTTACAACCCGGACTCGCTGCCCTCGGCCACCGTGATGAGCGTGGTCGGACGCGGGGTACCCCGCCTGCAGTTCTCCGGTGACGCGGAAGAGGCAAGAGAAGTCATACACGACACGATTCAGGTGGTGGGCGGGACCCGGTTCGGAGTGCTCGACGAATACGGAAACCAGCTCAATCCGAACGTGGATGGCCACGGCATAGCCACCTTGAAGGCAGAGGCCGTGGACGTGATGATCGAGCACTGGCAGATCGGTGAGACCACACAGCTTGGATCCATGCTCCTCGGGTTCATCGCCCTTTTCGAATGGGAAGGGTCTGCGCCGAGCCCGTACGAGCTGCTTGCCGCCCTGCAGGATCTCGTGAACGAGGCCTGGAACGACCCGTACATAGAAGACAGCGCCCTTCCGATCATCCTCTTCAATCGGGGTCAATCCATTTCACCCAACGCGCCCCAGCTCTCGCTCCATATGCCCTTGAACCCGCTGCAGGCGTATCTCTTCTCCTCCGGTCTCCTCGGCTATATGAATCACCTGCTCTTCCTTCAGGACTTCCCGGAGGGGGAGACCGGCGAGACCCAGACCGGGCGCAACCGCTTCCCGGATTCACTGGTTAGGCTGGCCATGAACACCGACGGGTTCTTGTACCCCGGGGCCGTCGTGTCGGACGCCGCCCCTCCCCTGCTCCTTGCACAGGCGGACCCGAATACGCCTCCTGTCGCCGTGGCCCACGTGCCACCCGGCCACAGCACCTCCGTACAGCTCACGGGCAAAGGCCCGGTCCAGGTCACCCTGGACGGGAGCCTTTCGAACGATCCGGACCCGGGTGGAACGATCGAGGCATACAAATGGGTGCGCACCTCGACTGAAGACCAGGACCCGGCAGACGTGGTGCAACCCCAGGTCTACCTCTCCGGAGGGCGCTACCACACCTTCCGCCTCATCGTCCAGGACAACGAAGGCGCGTGGAGCCCCTACGACGAAGTGACCTTCGAGCTCCAGGGCGAGTGCGGGTTCATCCACTCGAGCAATCCGACCTTCATCTCCTGGTGCGACGTGTTCCAGAAGGTCGGAGAGGGCATGGTCAAGGGGGCCGTTGCGGATATCGACGAGACGTCAGAGGCGGTCTACAGCTTCTTCAAGCCCGAAATCGTGGACACGGCAGCCGAAAAGCGCCTGATGGCGGAGCGCTGGATCGGGTACACCAAGGATCTGGGGATCGAGACCGACTTCATCGAAAAGAAGAAACACCGCTCGAAATTCCTCACGGTCTACAAGGAGCTCAGGGCGGAAGCAGAAACCTTTGAACTCGTACAGGAGTGGACCGAGGGCATCGCGGACATCTACAAGGATGCCATGAGCGCCGTCGTGGGCCAGATGGTCGATGCCCTGTTCAAGGACCTGTTCCTGAAGAAGCTCGCCGCCGGGACCATCGAGGCGGCAAAACCCGAACCTCCGATCATTGAGCGGGGGGAGGTGGTTCACAGCGAGGAGGGTCTGCCCGAGGCGGTGAAGCTCGAATTCCACCCGTGTCTGGACGAGATCGACGGGGCCAGCCATGGAAACTCGGCCCGCTACTACTACCTGGTCTACCGGCAGAACCAGAAGGCGGGCGGACTCGCGCTCCTGGCCATGCTGCCCTCCTACAAATACCACGAGACCCTCGCTACGAGGCCGGACGACTACGCACGCGAGATGCTCGCCGAGTTCCTGAAGAAGGACGCCAACCTGCTGCTCAGCTTTGTGGACGCGAATCCGCCCCTCGGCACGAATTCCTACAAAATGGTCACCCGGGTCATTCGCGGACCGGTGCCTCCCAAGACCTACATCGAGCCGGAAAAGAAGATGGGGCTGGAGATCCTCATAAGCAAGGCGGGACCTGCGGCATCGGCCATGGTGGACATGATGTTCACCGCGAGCGACACCATGCAGGACATCATCATCGGCACGAGGTACCAGATCAGTGAGTTCTCGAGTCCGGAGATGGTTTCCGTGGGGGCCCTCACGCAGAACCTGTACCCGAGGATCGATCTGGCCGTGGCGGAAAGGACCGGAGGCGTCTACATCAGCATTCCGGACACGGGCACGATGCTTCGCTGGACCACGGCAGGCATAGAGCCTTTCTCTGACACCGGCTTCAAGACGCCCTTCCAGTCAGGCCTGGCGGTGGATCCCTGGGGCAACGTGTTCACGGACAACAAGGCCTCGGACCTGCGTTTCGGCGGAAAGATCTTCCGTTTCAGCGGAGAGGATGCGACCCGCGAACTCATCGGTTCGGTCAACTACTACAGCCCGCTCCTTCAGTACGCGCGGAGCGCGGACGTGAAGGCGGTAACCTACGGCTTCGACCGGATCGACAAGAGACCGTACCTGTTCATCGCCGACACGGCGGACCGCCGCATTACCAAGCTCGATCTTCGAAACGGTGCGATCATCGAGCAGTATCTGTACGAGCGCAATGTGAGCCACAACTACGCCTCGTCGAACATGTTTCTCTTCCAGGGCAACACCCACCTTCACTACAGCTACATGACGAACCGTATTTACGCGACCCAGGGAAACGAGCTTCTTGTTGCCTATCCCGACGGCACCGTACAGAGCCCCTTCTACCTGGTGGACAATCCCTTCGAGTCGTCGTGGCTCACCGGCGTAGACGGCGACTTCAACGGAGACATCTACGTGGCCGACATGTTCGGGGGCCGTGTCGTCAAAGTGCCTTACTGGTACATGGCCTTTGGCGGTTACGGAAAGGACCCGGACTATCTGGAACGGCACGTGGTGGTGGAGGGGCTGGACGAGCCCCTGGACATCAAGCTTTCCGGAGACGCGGCGGAACTCTTCGTCATCGACGCCCGCGGCCTGAAGCGCGTCCGTCTCGGGCTCTCCGGCCGGATCTGGGACGAACCGATGGGCCTCCCCCTGGCCGCTGCCACCATCCTGGTGAACGGGCAGGCAGTGGGAACGACCAATGGCGAGGGCTACTTCCGGTTGACCAACATCGATGCCACCGGCCGGGTGCGGTTCGTGGTGCAGGCCCCGGACGGCAGGGTACAGGACCTCTCCAGCTATCCGGAACTCCGCTTCCCCTACCCCGGAGAGGGACACCTCGTGATGCCGAACGACATCGCTTTCGAAGTCATCCCGGAGCCGGATCCTCTGGACATACCTCTCGAAACGACCGACATCGCCATTGAGGATGTGGAGTTTCCACATGAGGCCGAGGTGGTGGTGGATTACCAGAGCGTGGGCCAAACCGTGGAAACGAACTTCATCCTCCCGGGCCCGACGATCGATGTGAGCGACCCGGTCAGGACGGCCGTGGGCCTGCCCGATCTCCCCACGCGGCCGGCCGCGGCCCGCACTTCGGATCGCCTGGAGCCTGACGACTTGCCTGTCATCCGGAGCCCCAGGACGAGTTCGGATCCGGGCCCCTTTGGAAAGGCCTATCGGATCCAGACGCGCCTGTTGAGTCCGGTGGAGGGGCTCAAGGTGCCGAAGGTGGACGCGGGAGCCCCGCGTACGGCCATCAGGGGGGTGGTTCTCGCCCCCGAGGATCTGCCCGAGGCAGCCCCCTCTGAGGTGACCCTCGAGTTCGCCGGCCGGTCCGAGAGGGTACCGGTGGTCAACGGAGTGTTCGAGCTGGCAGAAGCGGCCATGAGCGATGGACTGAACCGCCTGGCCGTCCGGGCCGAGCCTTCGGAGGTGATACGAGACGATGCAGTGATCATCCCGGGGGCGCGATCCTATCGGGTAGGTGCCGGCCCCTACGGCACGACCACGACTGCGGCGCCGGAGCCTCCGGCCCTGCGAGCGTCGGACCACGATCTTCGGTCTGAGGACCCTGACGGACGTCTCTCTCCTCGGAAGACGCCCGACGAGGGCATCGGGTTCGCGGGTTTCGTGCTCGCCCAGCCAAGCGCGGCAGACAGGCCGCGCCCCCTGCAGGAAGTTCGCGTCTCCGTCTATGACACAGCTGCGGATCCTGCCTCGGGAGGACGCCTCGTCGGCAGGGCCCTGACCGATGACGTTGGGTTCTACCAGATGATCGTGCCAAGGGCGGCACTGGCGACGGACCCGGAGGCACCCTTACCCGATCCGGCGGATCCGGCGAGCATGACGGCAAGGTCGTTGCGGGTGGTGGTCGACCATGTTCGGAGCGAATAGGAGCGATACGATGAAGATAGCGACTCTTTCTGATCGGCTGGCCTGTGTTTTCGTTTCCGTCATGGTGGCTGCGCTCCTTGTCCCCTGTGCCTCGACCGCCGACATCACCGTTACCGTGGCCGGCCCGGGGGGCCAGGCGAGTCAAGCACTGCCGAACACCGGCGGCACCTTTGACATGAACCTGCCCCTGAACCAGAACGCCGTGAACCAGATCACGGTCACTGCCGAGGACGAATACGGCAACAAGGCTGCACAGGAACTCGCCATCACTCAGGTCTCGCTGGACAAGATTGTCGTGTCCAAGGTCACTTCCGAACGGCTCTCCGTCGAAGAGGTGGAGCAACTCGTCAGCGACGGGGTCATCGACCTGGATGACCCGGACAACTACAACGTTTCTACTTTCGATATCGTACTCACCATTGCCAAGGAACCGGTTCCGATCAGCATACCGATTGCCATGCCCAAGGGAGAGGAACCCCAGGGCTACGAAACCTACAAGATGCCCGAGGGCTCGGACGGTTCCAGCAACCGGCCCCCGCCACCTCCCGTACAGGTTGTCGTGTTCGAAAAACTCGTGCCCGGGCCGCCGGGGGAGGCATACGTATCCATTCCCGGTGTGATCATTATCGAAGGCCGGATCAAGAGCTTGAAGGAGTTCTACGCCGTACGGCTGCTCCTGATGAACACCTCGGGAATCTTTACCCTGAGCGACGTGGTGGCAAACATCGAGTTCCCGGACGGCGGCCTGACGAGCATCCTCCCCGCAGACGGCGTCATCTCCTTTGGCGACATCCTGCCCGGTGACGGCGATCAGCCCGGCCAGAAGGAAAAGGAGTTCATCATCCGGGGCGATGAGATCGGCATCCGGGACGTGATCGTCAATTTCGGCGGTCTGCTCACCGGCCCGGGCATCCTCATAGACGAGCCGATCCCCTTCAACGGAAGCGCCACGACCGACGTGGAGGTCAAAGGCCCCCCCACCTTTGAGGTGCAGGTAACCCATCCCGACTTTGTCACCGCCAACGAGCCCTACGAGCTCGAGGTGAAGATCACGAATACCGACGACATCCCGGCCATGTATGCGAGCCTCGAATTGGACATGGGCGCGGACGGCGTGCTGGTCACCTGCGAGCTCGATGAGAATGGTGAGCCGGTGTGCACCGAGATCGACGGGGCGGAGGTGCGCAGCCTGGGCCACATCCTGGCCGGAGAGACCGTGACCGAGATCTTCACGGTCAAGCCGCTCAAGACCGGCCAGGTAAGCTCCTGCATGGGTGCTGCCGACCAGAACATCACCCTTCAGGTTTTTGTGGGAACGATCGGCTGCATGGTCGGGAACTTCCCGCCCGACCGCATCCCGTCGGACGGCACTCCTGCCGTGACAGTGCTCCCCCTTCCGAACGCAACGGGCATCCACACCGACTCCCCGGTGGTCGCCTTCTTCAGCGAAGAGATGGAAGCGGGAACGATCACCACAGGCGAGGACGGATCTTTCAACGTGTTCGACAGTGCCCGCGAGCGCCTTCCGGGCCAGCTTCGCTTCCAGCTGATCAACGAGAAGACCGCTGCCATCTGGCAGGTGAACGACGGGATCACCAACCGCCTGGTGCCGAACGCGGAGTACACGGTCATGGTCACCACCGATGTGGCCGACCTGGATGGTTTCACGCTGGGAACAGAATGGCTGAGCACCTTCACGACGACGGGCACCGGGATCGATGACGTAACGGCACCGACCCTCACCTTGTCCGTGCGACCGCCCGTGGATCCCAACTTCGTGCTGCCCGGCCAGATCATCGAGGTCAACGCCTACGCTTCCGACCAGGGATCGGGCATCAGCCGCGTAGAGGCACGTATCAAGGACCTGGACGAGCCTGGCGCGACCTTCCAGCTCGTCGACCAGAAAACGGTATTCGAAGGCGACCTTCCCCCCTATATCTTTGCCGTCAACTCGGGGAACCTCGTGGCCGGCCACGCCTACCAGTTCAGAGGAACGGCCTACGACGGAAACGGAAACGTGCGGGATTCCACGATTTCCCTGCTCATCGCCGCTTCCGCCGATCCCCCGACGATTCTCCTGCCCGATGACCCTTCGAGCCCCCTACTGCACGGAATCTCCCTGGACGTGACGCCTGTGGAGTACACGGGTGGCGTGCGCGAGGTCCGCTTCTATCTGGATGACGCAACCGCCCCGTTCAAGACCGTGAACCTTGCGCCCTTCCAGGCGAGCCTGAGAACCCTTGGACTGCCCCTCGGAGACCACACGGTCCGAGCCGTGGCAGAGGACGGCCTCGGTCAGACAGGGGAAGACACGCTCAGCCTGGAGCTCGCAGAAAACATAAACATGCCCACCGTCGGCTTTGCCGGGGCGACGGACGGAACGGAATACGTGGAAGGCACCTCGATCCTGGTGAGCGGCACGGCCGAGGACCCGGTCGGCATCCAGTCGATGCGTTACTATCTCGACGGCGCGCCTGACCCGATCTTCACGGGCCTGGCGCCGATCCTGCTGGACTCAGCAGGGCTCGCGCTCGGCACCCATACGGTCACTCTCCTGGCAACCAACAACCTGGGCATCTCGAACGACATCGCGGACCCGGCTTCGTCTCTCACCTTCTCGATCGTGGAGCCTCCTCCGGGCCCGCCGCCCCCACAGCCTACCCTGACGAATGTCTCCCACCCCGACGGGAGCGGCGTCGTGGTCCTGGAGGGCACGTCGGTACCCGGGGCGCGGATCGACGTGACCAATACGAGCACGGGCGTGACCATAAGCACGAGCGCATCCCCTGCGGGCGCCTTCAGCGCACAGATCAGCGCACAGATCGGCGACGTGCTTTCGGTCGTGGCATATGACTTCACTCAATCCGAGGATCCGAGCGTTGCAGCAGAGGTAACGGCAACCGCGCCTCCGGTCCTTCAGTCCATCGACCTATCACCGCCTTCCATGACCTTCACCGCGGTGAACGAGTCTCAGGATATCGTCGTCACCGGTCACTACGACAATGGGTCCACCGAGATCATCACCTCCGCAGCCTCGTTCTCGAGCGACGATCCGGCGGTGGCCTCTGTCGGCTCCTCGGGCACAGTCGTGGCCCTCTCCTATGGAACGGCGACCGTAACGGTTACATTGGGAACCTTCCAGGAACTGGTGGCCGTAACGTCGAATATCATTGATCTCACCCACATCACCGTGAACCCGCCCACACTGGACCTCGTGGCCATCGGCCAGACGGGCCAGCTTTCCGTCACCGGCCACTACAGCAACGGGTCCACCCAACCGCTCGCCACGGGCATTTCGTACGCTACCGGGAATCCTCAGATCGCGACCGTCAATTCCGCGGGAAGGGTCACGGCCGTCGGTGACGGTTCTACCGAAATCACCGTATCCCACGCGGGCGTTCCGCCCGTAGCGGTACCGCTAACGGTGGACACCGGGCTCGATCCCGCGCCTACTGTCACCATCCTGAGTCCCGCCGACGGATCAAACGTTGAGAGAGGCAACCTCGTTTCCGTAACGGTTCAGGCACAGGATGCCATCGGCGGCGTGGTCAGGGTGACACTCGATGTTTCGGGCGAGACCGTGGACTCGCAGATCATCCAGGTTTCTCCCGCTTCACTCGACACCACGCAGGTCTTCTCCTTCACGGTTTCCAACACTGCGGCCGTGTTAGGAGCGATCGGAATATCCGTACAGGCGGAAGATACGAGCGGGCACACGTCCGATCCGACTTCCATAACTCTGAATGTGGTGGACGAGACTCCACCCACCGTCACGATCACCCAGCCGGCCCAGCAGGCGCCTTTCAACTTCGGGGATACGGTGGACATCCAGGTGGAGGCCTCGGACGCGGTTGGCCTCTCCCAGATCCGGTTCGAGACGACGGGTACCCTGAGCGAATCCGGTATCCACATGGTGGCCCCGATAGCACAGACGGACAGCGCTCATTTCTCATTCAGCGTGCCCTACGGTGTCGGCTCACCCGATGCGACGATCCTCGCCTATGCCCTGGATCTGTACGGTAACGAAGGAGCAGCCATCCCCGTGGACATCATTCTCACGGACGCGGACGTCACTCCCCCCAACACGCTGGCGACAGCCCTGAGCGACCCGGCCGACGGCGCCACACTGGTTGTGACGTACGAGGTCATCGATGGGCTCGAGGATCTGGACAGCGTGCAGCTCTTCTTTCGGCGTGACGGCATCGGCACCTTCAACCGGTATACGGATGCGGATGGTGGAAACGCCCTGGGTCACTTCCTGCCCGAAGCCGGAACTGTGGGCACCATCCTCTTCGATTCCACGCGCATGGGAGGCGACGGAGCATACGAATTCTACACCGTGGGTGTGGACATGGCGGGCAACCGTGAGCCGGAACCTGACGATGGCGCCGGAAACGTATTGCCCGACCAGGCAGCCGCCATTGATGCCGGCACGGTCTGGACCGTCATCGATACAGCGACGGAGATCGGGGATGGAGACATCACGTACGACGGTGAGAACCTTCGCATCGACGGCGTCACAGTGACCATCGATGGCGCGCACAGCTTCCGGAACGTGGAGCTCATCAACGGAGCCGTGCTCACCCATCCTGAGACGGACATGGACTTCGAATACGGTATTTCCCTTACCGCGTGGACCCTCACTCTGGACGCAACGAGCAGCATGAACGTGGACAGCCGCGGCTACCTGGGCGGCTATCGTGGCGGAAACGACTGCTCCGGTCAGACGGAAGGCAACACGGACGGATCCGACTATCGGTCCGGGGGATCCTATGGTGGCCTGGGCGGTTCCTATGACGGCGGAATTCCCAATCCTGTGTACGGCGACCTGACCGCTCCTCTGGGTCCGGGCTCCGGAGGCGCCTGTTATAACGAAAGCCGACCCGGAGGCGATGGCGGTGGCAGCGTGGAGATCCACGCAACCAACATCGTTTCGGATGGAACCATTTCGGCCGGCGGCGGAGTGGGTAGTGGATATCAATCGGGCAGCGGCTCCGGTGGATCCATATACCTTGTCGTATCCACGCTGTCGGGCGCAGGTACGGTCGCGGCCAACGGCGGCGCTCTCGAGGTCGGCGGCGGCGGCGGAAGGATCGCGGTCCATTACATCGACATTTCCACCGTGGACAGCAGCCTGATTCGAGCCCTTGGAGGACAGGGCAGCTACAGCCTCGGTGGAAACGGAACCGTCTTCCTCAAGAGTGTGGAGGAGTCGAACGGCACCCTCGTGGTGGACGGCCAGGGCGCATCCTCTGCCTACTCCACCCTCCCCATTCCTCCAGGCTATGTGTTTGACAACATCGTGATCCGGAACAACGCCCGGGTGGTGGCAGACGATGTTCTGGTGGCACACGATGCCATTCGGATCCTAACGGGAAGCATACTCACCCATTCCCTGGAATCCGAGGCGGGCCTCACGATCGAGGCAGCCACGGTGGAAGTGGATGAGACCAGCTCCATCGATGTCACTGCCAGAGGCTATCGAGGCGGATACCGCGACGGAAACAACATTTGCGAGGGCCTCACCCTGGGTGGCCTGCCGGGCGCTTCGAGCCGGTCAGGTGGGAGCTACGGCGGTCGTGGGGGAGTCCATGACGGACCGGGGAGCAACGCTCCGTATGGACATCCTGCAGAGCCTCTCTATCTGGGCTCCGGAGGGTCCTGTTACGGCAGCGGCCGGCCGGGAGGCAACGGCGGCGGCTTGATTCGAATCGCGGCTACAGACGCCGTGGTCGTGGACGGCAGCATCCTGGCCAACGGCGCCTCGGCCAGCGGATATCAATCCGGCAGCGGATCCGGCGGCTCCATCAAGATCGACACATCCCTGCTGCGTGGGACGGGTACGATTGCAGCCGACGGCTATGCCTACGAGGTCGGAGGCGGCGGCGGAAGGGTCGCCGTCACCTATGATTATCTGGGCGGCACAGGGGATGACCTGGACGGGCTTCGCAACGTGACGGCCTTCGGCGGACATGGAAGCCACAAATGGGGAAGTGCGGGCACGGTGCTCATGCGAAGGAACGATCAGGCCTACGGCGATCTCTACATCGATGACAACCTGTCCGGCTCGACCTCATCGGCGTATTCACCCTTGACCCACATCGGGTTCGGTCAGAGCACGGATCTGACGGGAGACACCCTCACCACAGATGGCCTGGTGAAGATGGTGCCGAACGGCCTCGCGGGTCTGCGGATCAATCCGAACCTCGAACAGGGCGAGACCTTTGTCGTTCTCTCCAACACGGAGGACACCATCACGGTCGACGCCTCGGGTGGAACCCTGCTCACCGATGTGGCGCTGCCGGGAGACACCTATGCCGGAGTCTACCGCTTCGACAATGTCTTCTTCCGCAGAGGCGGCTTCATGGTCCTCGGGGACCGGTTGGTCGTGGACGATACCATGCTCATCGACGAGTACGGCAGGCTAACCCACTATGATGCGACCATGACCTTCGAGTCCCATCTGGACCTCACGGTCGGGACGCTCGAGATCACGGATACCGGCTCCATCAACGTGGATAGCCGAGGCTACCTGGGAGGGTATCGTGGAGGAAACGACTGCAGCGGGCAGACGGAAGGGAATACGGACGGATCGGACTTCCGCTCCGGAGGATCCTACGGCGGTCTGGGCGGATCCCCTTACAGCGGAATCCCGAACCCTGTTTACGGAAATCTGACCGCCCCTTCGGAGCTCGGCTCAGGAGGCGCCTGTTACAGCGACAGCCGCCCGGGCGGCGACGGGGGTGGCAGGGTCGATATTCTGGGTCAGAGCATCATCGTCGACGGCGTGATTTCGGCCAACGGCGGCGCGGCCAGTGGATATCAATCGGGCAGCGGCTCCGGCGGAACGGTCCGTATCGATACTTCCTCTCTTTCCGGTACAGGAACCATACGCGCCAACGGCTATGCCCACGAGGTGGGAGGCGGAGGAGGGAGAATCGCGGTCTACTACGACTCCCTGAGTCTCGATGAATCCAACTTCCAGGTGCTCGGCGGCCAGGGGAGCCACAGCAAAGGCGGCAACGGCACCCTGTTCCTCAGGCAATCCGGCCAGACCTATGGAGATCTGGTCGTAGACGGGCTGAGCCAGTCAACACCGGATGCCTCGAGCCCCATCCCTGGCGGCTATGTGTTCGACAACATTGTATTCAGAAACAACGCCCGGGTGGTGGCAGACGATCCGCTCGTGGTGAACGATATGCTTCAAGTCCTCACGGGAAGCACGCTGACCCATTCCCTGGAATCCGAGGCGGGTCTTACGATCGAGGCAGCCAGGGTCGAGGTGGATGCGATCAGCTCCATCGACGTTTCTGCCAGGGGCTACCGGGGAGGATACCGCGACGGAAACAGCATTTGCGAGGGCCTCACCCTGGGTGGCCTGCCGGGCGCTTCGAGCCGGTCAGGTGGGAGCTACGGCGGTCGTGGGGGGGTCCATGACGGACCGGGGAGCAACGCTCCGTATGGACATCCTGCGGAGCCTCTCTATCTGGGCTCCGGAGGGTCCTGTTACGGCAGCGGCCGGCCGGGAGGCAACGGAGGCGGCTTGATTCGAATCGCGGCTACAGACGCCGTGGTCGTGGACGGCAGCATCCTGGCCAATGGAGCTGCAGGCCACAGCTACCAGGCCGGCAGCGGCTCGGGCGGCTCCATCAAGATCGATACCTCCCTGTTGCGTGGCACGGGAACGATTGCTGCCAACGGCTATGCCCACGAGGTCGGCGGCGGCGGCGGAAGGGTCGCGGTCACCTATGAATCCCTTGGCGACACAGGCGACGACCTGAACGGGCTTCGTGACATCAACGCCTTCGGCGGACACGGAAGTTATGTCTGGGGAAGCGCGGGCACGGTGCTCATGCGAAGGAACGATCAGGCTCACGGCGACCTCTACATCGACGACAACGTGTCGGGTTCGACCTCATGGGCCTATACGCCCTTGACCCACATCGGATTCGGTCGGAGTGCGGATCTGACGGGAGACACCCTTACCACCGACGGCCTGGTCAAGATGGTGCCCAATGGCCTGGTCGGTCTGGAGATCAATCCAAACCTCGATCAGGAAGAAACCTTCGTCGTTCTGTCCAACACGGAGGACACGATTACGGTGGACGTCTCAGGAGGGATCCTCTTCACGGATGTGGCGCTCGTGGGAGACACCTACGCCGGAATCTACCGCTTCGACAATGTCTTCTTCCGCAGAGGAGGCTTCATGGTCGCCGGGGACCGGTTGATGGTGGACGGGACCATGCTCATCGATGAGTTCGGCAGGCTGACCCACTATGACGCGACCATGAATTTCGAGTCTCATCTGGACCTCACGGTCGAAACGCTCGAGATCACGGACACCGGTTCGATCAATGTGGATGCCCGCGGCTACCTGGGCGGGTATCGTGGAGGAAACGACTGTAGCGGGCAGACGGAAGGGAATACCGACGGGTCCACGAGACGTTCCGGAGGATCCTATGGAGGTCTGGGGGGATCCTATGACGGCGGCATCCCGAACCCTGTCTACGGCGATTCGACCGATCCTGCGGAACTGGGCTCAGGAGGCGCCTGTTACAACGACAACCGCCCGGGCGGCGACGGGGGTGGCAGGATCGATATCCTGGGTCAAGACATCCTGGTTGACGGCCGGATCTCTGCCGACGGTGCTGCAGGCAGTGGATATCAATCCGGCAGCGGGTCCGGCGGATCGATCCGCATTGAGACCTCTTCCCTTTCCGGCGCGGGCACGATTCGGGCAAACGGCTATGCCCACGAAGTGGGTGGCGGAGGGGGAAGGGTCGCGGTATCCTACGAGAGCCTCTCTCTCCCCGCCGGCCAGATTACGGCGAATGGCGGCGCCGGCTCTTTCGTCGGAGGTGAACCCGGCACGGTCCATCTCGATCAACAATAGGCTCGTCCCAGGCCGATTCCGCACCAGGCTGCGCGAGGGTTCCAAGGTGAGATCGGGAACAGGCACCGATCTCGCCCATACAAAGCTTACCGCCCAAAGGAATTATAATATAATTTACTTTAATTCAGTTTTTTAACTTACTGTAATACAACGATTAACTACTATCTAGTCCTTCCAGGTTCCGCCGCCTTTCTCACAACCAACTTTCATCTTTCCGGGCGCGGATGAACCGGCCTCCTCTTGTGGCAACGATTGACATTGGGGGTGTGCCCCGACGAAAATGGCCCGGCATTCCCCGCGCCACTCGCAATCCATCTGGGATCCACAGGAGGAAACTGCATGGACCTGATTCTCAGGAACGGCAACCTCATCACCATGGACGCAACCGGTTCGAGGGCTTCTGCCATAGGGGTCAAATGGGGCAAGATCTTCAGGGTTGGGCATGACGACAACATCCAGGAACTAGCCAGTGGGGAGACAAGGGTCATAGACCTCGACGGAAGGACCGTCCTGCCCGGGTTCATCGACACCCACAATCATCTGTCTTTCTACGGTTACCTGGTAAGCTCGGTGGATTGCCGCGCTGCATCCGGTGTGGAATCCATCGACCATATCGTGGAGCGCCTTCGAGAAGAGACCGGCAGAACCCCTGCCGGCGAATGGGTCAAGGGCTGGGGATACGCCCACTACCATCTGGAAGAGAACCGACCCGTCACGCGAGAAGACCTGGACCGGGTGAGCACCGAGCACCCGATCGTCCTGATTCACGTGTCTTGCCACGCGGGGGTCGCGAACTCCAAGGCACTCGAAATGTTCGGCTACTCGAAAGAGACCCCGGACCCGCCGGGCGGGGAGTTGAGGCGCGATCCGGACACGGGCGAGCCGAACGGCATCCTCGAGGAATCCGCTCTCATGGACAAGTTCAGTGCGCTCTTCCTGCAGGAGACCCTGTCCTGGTCACTCGAACAGCAGGTCGGAATGATCGAAGGGGCTGTCCGTCACTACAACCAGGCAGGCATCACCTGCGTCCACGAAGCACTCGTCCTGCCACAAACCCTCAAGCTCTATCAGGACACCGAACGGCTCGGCCGGCTCAATCTCCGTGTCCACACGATGAACATCGACTTCACGGCACAGACGCTCCTGGATGCCGGAATCACGTGCAGATACGGCACGCCCATGGTAAGGGTCGGGCCCATCAAGATGCTGCTGGACGGCGGCATGAGCAACCGTACGGCCGCCGTGTCCACACCCTATCAGGGAACAGGAGAAACGGGGATCTTTCTGATTGCGCCCGACCAGATTTCATCGAACATAGAGAAATTCCACACCGCCGGATACCAGATTGCGACGCACGCCCAGGGGGACGCTGCCATCGGCGTGCTCCTCGATGCCTACGAGAAGGTACTCGGATCGAAGAGTGAAAACCCCTTGCGCCACCGGATCGAGCACTGTGGCAACATCACGGAAGAACAGATCGGCCGCGCAGCAGCCATGAATATTCTCGTCTCGAGCCAACCCATGTTCCTCTCTGTCCTGGGCGACGGGTTTCTCGAGGCCTTCGGTCCCGAACGGGCGCATCGACTCTATCCCTACCGGTCCCTGATCGACAACGGCATTCGCGTTGCCGGGGCCTCCGACTCACCGGTGGCCCCTGCCCTTCCCCTCATGGGCATCCGCGACGCGGTTCTCCGGCAAACCAGCTCCGGGGAGAAAATCGGAGGGGCAGAAGCTCTTTCCGTCCACGAGGCGATCGGGCTGTACACATCCGAGGCGGGCTACTTCTCCTTTGACGAAGAGAACTTGGGGACGATCGAACCGGGAAGGTACGCGGATTTCGTGGTGCTCGACCGGGACATCACCGCGATCCCTGCCGACGAGATCACGGATGCTCGGGTAGTGATGACCATTGTTGGTGGGAAAATTGTATATGAAGCAGCTGTTCGCGGATAGGTACTACCGCCCCTTTTCGTGCCCGTGCCCGACTCACTTCGCTGTATTGGAATACGCTATTCGAATCCGTACTTCTTTTTCATAATCCGCGAAATCTCGCTGGTCATCGAGAAGGCGAGGTCCGACTTCTCGGGGCTCAGCATGACGGTCTCGCAACTGGGCAATATCCAGGAGGAACTTGCCACGAGTTCTTCGTCGATGCCGGCCTGCACGAGCAGGTCGATCCCTCTCTCCAGCTTCTCGACGAGGCTTTGGACGCTCTCCTTGGACAGCAGCTCGTCCACCACGGGGACGATTCCCCAGGCGATGGAACCGCCTCGTTCCAGGAACCCCTGGAATTCCTTCCCGTAGAGAGCGATCTTGTCCCAGTACATGTAGGCATCAAAGTTGATCACATCGATGTCTGCATCGGTGAGAAGCGACCAGTCGATATTCGAGCAGCAGTGTACCCAGGCCAACGAGGACACACCCGAAAACCCCGCGTTGATCGTCTGGATCACATCTTCACGGGACCCGGTTCCACCGGCGGAGGTGAAGACCACGAGGGTAGGCTCGGGTTGATCGCAGATGACCTGGACATCCGGGATCTCCTCCCGGATCCATTGCTCCATCCATCTGGACTTCATGTTCACCGTCTTGATGAGCATGTCACGAAGGGTTTCGTGATGAATGGCCGGGTTTCCATTCCTCTGCTTGATCGTGTCTCCAAGAACAATCGGTCCCGGTATCTGGTAACTGATCCACTTCAGCTCGGGCGGCCTGGACCTCTTGATCCGTTCCAGCATGTCATAGTAGAAGGACGCCGTCTTCGGCGTGGTAGCAAAGGGGTCCAGGTCTTCCCGCTCGACCTTCTCGTAGAACTCGATCACCTCCTGTTCCCTCTCCTCCGGAGGGACCATAAAAAACTCGCTCCTTTCCCAGTCCGCCTCCAGGCAGGGCAGGCCCTCGGAGATCCACTCGAAGCTACGTGTTACCACGGGCAGGCGAACCGTCTCTGGAAAATGCTCCAGGACGACCTGCGCCGTCTCCTCCATGCTCTCGTAAGGCACCATGCTCAGCAGGGTTGCAGAAAATCTCGGTCTCTCGCGCAGCCTGGTCATTGCTCAATTCTTCCTTTTCATGTAGTTTTCTACATTTGTGGCCGGCCGGTTCTTTTCGTCTTCCTTTGGATGGGGAACTGTAACAGATTGTCACCTGTAAATCACTTTGCGAGGTCGAAGATCCGAACATCATGAAAGAGCCCTACTTCGAAAAGATCGCTACCGAGTGCTCCCTTCGTCCCGCCCAGGTCAAGGCCGTATCCGACCTCCTGGAGGACGGCGCCACGATCCCGTTCATTGCCCGTTACCGGAAGGAAGCCACCGGCACCCTCGACGAGATCATGATCACGACGATCCGGGACCGGCTCTCCCGTCTCCGCGACCTGGACGAGCGGCGCAAGGCAATCTTGAAATCCCTCGAAGAGCAGAATGTTCTGACCGACGAACTGAGGATGAAGGTCGAAGCCGCCGAGACCCTGAGTGTCCTCGAGGACATCTACCTGCCCTACCGCCCCAAGCGCAGGACACGCGCCATGATTGCCCGCGAGAAGGGGCTGGAACCCCTGGCCGAGAAGATCTTTCCACAGGACGCTCTGGTCGGGGAAGAGGACCTGGAAAAGGCTTCCACTGGTTTTCTGGACGAGGAGAAGGGCGTCGGGTCCGTGGAGGAGGCGCTCGCAGGCGCCCGGGACATCATGGCGGAGTGGATGAACGAAGACGCGGAGGCCAGGAAGCAGCTCCGTGCCCTTTTCGAGAAAAAAGCAACCGTCCGGTCCCGCCTGCTCCCGGCCAAGGAGGAGGAAGGCAAAAAATTCAGCGACTACTTCGACTGGGAGGAACCGGTTGCCAAGGCGCCGTCGCACCGGATCCTTGCCATGCGCCGCGGAGAAAACGAGAAGGTCCTCAACCTCGCCTTTCAGCCCCCTGAAGAGGAGGGCGTGGCCCTTCTGGAGCATCTGTTCATCAAGGCGGACAACGCGAGCAGCGAGCAGGTCCGGCTTGCCGCCCGGGACGGGTACCGCCGGCTCCTGTGCACCTCTCTGGAAACGGAACTCCGACTCTCCACCAAGAACCAGGCGGACGAGGAAGCGATCCGCGTGTTCACCGAAAACCTGCGACAGCTTCTCCTGGCCCCGCCACTGGGCCGAAAGACCGTGCTTGCCATCGACCCGGGGTTCCGAACGGGATGCAAGGTCGTCTGTCTCGATCCGCAGGGGAAACTGCTCCACCACGACCTGATCTCGCCGCACACCGGAGACCGGGTCCGGCAGGAGGCTGCCCGAAAGACCCGGGAACTCTGTGCGCAGTTCTCAATCGAGGCCGTGGCCGTGGGGAACGGCACGGCCGGAAGAGAAACCGAGGCGTTCTTGAGGGACCTGGACCTGGACGGCTCTCCTCCCATTGTGATGGTGAACGAAAGCGGGGCATCCGTTTACTCCGCCTCCCCGGTAGCGCGCGAAGAGTTTCCGGATCAGGATGTGACCGTCCGTGGAGCTGTTTCCATCGGCCGACGGATGCAGGACCCTCTGGCCGAGCTCGTGAAGATCGACCCGAAGGCGATCGGGGTCGGACAGTACCAGCACGATGTGAATCAGAACGCTCTCAAGTTGGGACTCGATGACGTGGTCGAGAGCTGCGTGAACGCCGTGGGTGTGGATGTGAACACAGCGAGCAAACAACTCCTCACTTATGTTTCGGGGCTCGGTCCCCAACTGGCGCAGAACATCCTTGACCACCGGAACACCAAAGGCGCCTTTGGCACCAGGAAAGACCTGAAGAAGGTCCCCAGGTTGGGGCCCAAGGCCTTTGAGCAATGCGCCGGTTTTCTCAGGATCCTCGGAGGGGACAACCCCCTGGATGCGAGCGCCGTTCACCCGGAGAGCTACCACGTAGTTACCCGAATGGCACGCGATCTTGGCTGCCGGCAGGAAGAGTTGATCGGGTCGCCTGAGCCTCTGAGCAGGATCGCACCGGATCACTACGTTTCGGAACAGGTAGGGCTGCCCACGATTCGAGACATCCTCGCAGAATTGGCCAAACCGGGACGGGATCCGCGGGAATCCTTCGAGGCCTTCTCCTTCACGGACGGCGTGAACACCTTGGAGGACTTGAAACCCGGGATGCGGATGCCGGGCAAGGTGACCAACGTCACCCGCTTCGGAGCCTTCGTGGATGTGGGGGTTCATCAAGACGGGCTCGTACACATCAGCCAGCTGGCCGACCGGTTCGTTCGAGACCCTGCAGAGGTCGTGAAGGTGGGGCAGACCGTCAGCGTCACGGTGATGGAGGTGGATCTGGAGCGCAAGCGGATTGCCTTGTCCATGCGGGAATCCCCGGACAAGGCACGGCCCGCCAGGGAAGGGTCGAAAGGGGCCGGAGGGGCACAGGCCGGGCCCCGGAAGGGTCCCGCAAGGAAGAAGAAGGACCCACCCCGAAAGCAGGAGGAGAAGCTCGACCCGAACAATCCCTTTGTAAAGGCCCTCAAGGGGGAAAACTGGCGGACGAAGTGATTCTACGGCACGGGGCTCGGTATTCTCCCTTGCCCCATGCGATTAGTCGCCCTCCGGGACCGGCTCTTCACTTCTCTCTTTCTTCTTGATCGACCTGATTACCCTTGCCGGGTTTCCACCCACCAGCGTGAAGGGCGGAACCGACCTCGTCAGCACGGAGCCCGCCGCGATCACACTCCCCTCCCCGATCGTGACGCCCTTGAGGATCGTGCAGTTGGCTGCAATCCATACGTTCTTCCCTACCGTGATTTTTCCAGGTGTTTTCGGCTGTTCCTTGATCAGTATGTCCGGATTGGAGATCTCGTGGTCCTCGGATATGAGTGCCGTACCGTAGGCAACGCCGCTGTCGTCACCGAATTCGATACCACCGTAGCCATTGAGGAACACGTTATCGTTTATGGACACTCTTTTTCCGACAGAGATATTCTCCGGGAAGAAGAAGTTCGTTCCCGCCCGGATCCATATGGACTGAATCTTCTTGCAGAACATCTTCAACACGAGAAAACGGAGGATTTCGCCAATGGGAGTCGGCACGAAGCGAACACAGTCGTAGAGGAAGATGAAGAGGCCGCTCTTCAAAGAGTAGCCCAGGCTGTACCCGCGAAGCTTTCTCTTCTTCCAGAGGTTCTTCGCCTCTTCGATGAACATCAGGACCTCCTTCCCTTGGCCGGTTTCTTCATCCCTGAACAGCCGTGTCTTCCTCGTCTTCTGCGAAGAAGTCCTCGAGATCGTAGATGAGAACCTGGTCGGCCCCCATTTCGTGTGCCACCCTGACAAGTTTGCGGGTCAGGCGGAAGAAGACGTTGATTTCAAAGATGTAGCAAGGGGAAGTATAGCAGGGGTGTTGGTAGGAAAAGACAGGCTGGTTCGTCGACTCGATTTCCTCCACGATCTTCCCCTCTGCGGAGTCACCGTAAGGGGGCTTCAGGAAGAACTTACGAAAATCCACTAAATAGTACCGATAGCCTTCCAGATAGTATTCGTGGAGCTTCTCCATGGTGATCGGAGGCTCCTTGACGTTCTCCGCACCCAGGTAAGCCTTGGTCACCGGGTACTGGAGACTCACGTGCTTCGACCCGTGCTCCTTCAGAAAGGCAATCGGTTCGTCGTAGGCGCAACGCATCTCTCGAATCTCCCGAGAGGCATACAATCCGCTCAGCACCAGAATCAGGAGGCACGCAACGAGGCCCAGACGCCCGACCGGGCTTCTCAAGAGCTTCGTGCCGCGTCCCGTCTCCTCGAGGAGAAGGAACGAACGTGCAGCGATCAGAAAGACGGCGGGCATAAAGACCAGCGCGTAACGAACGTTCGTAGAGAGCCCCGTACTGAACAGAAAGAAGGGCACGATCAGCCATACCAGAAGAAGACGATCCTCGTACCTTCTCTGCAGCCCTACCGCAACCATCCCCACCAGGAAGAGAATGCAGAACAGAACTCCATCGAACTGCAGGAACAGGTAGGGGTAGGTGACGAAGTTCCACAAGCGACTTCCTGCTTCCTGAAACGCAGGGTACTTGGTCACGTCCAGCAGGGAGACCGTAAAAAAATCCAGGAAATTGAAGATATGATGGGTCAGCAGTTCTTCGAAGTAGGTCCGAAACGGAAGGGCCTTCCCAAAATGGCGTAAGACGATCATCCCGAGGTAGTAAGGCACTTCGAAAAGGCCGATGGGGAAAAGGAAAGCAACCCCCAGGAGAACGTTCTTCTTGAGCCTTCGCCGAAATTCCCCTCGCGCCCACAGATAGTCGATCCCCTCGTTCACAAGCAGGACGAGGAACACATAGAGCATCCGGTCATGGACCGTAAACGCCAGTCCGCAAAACACCCCCGCCACAAGGGTCCAGACCGTGCTTCCCCCCTCCTTTTCGCTGATCTTGCTCTTGTAGTAGAAGAAGAAGCCGAACAGTGCAAAGAACATGGCGGATCCATCGGCCAACCCGGTAACCGAGTAGACCAGATGGTACCCAGAAATGGCCAGCAACAGGGAAGCCAGCAGACCAACCTTCTCGTTGTACATGGCTCTTCCCAACAGGAAGACGCCCAGTATGGAGAGGGTCCCGAAAACAGCGGACACTACGTGGGTCGCGAACACCTTCGGCCCCAGGATGCTCATGCAACAAGCGGTCAACAGCGAGAAGCCGGGACGACCCCATACGGGCGGGGCCCCTTCGAGATCCTCCTGAAACCGCCGGGTTTCCTGTTCGAAAGAATGCAGATTTTGGCCGGAACGCACCTCTTCCATTTTCCGTTTCAACCCAGAAACGAGGGCCTTTGAAAAAGAGTGCACCCACTTCCCTTCCAGCGTGTAGATTCCCTCGTCGAAGAACGAAGGCCCTCTTTCCTGTACGTCATGGAATCGCAAGGTACCACCCAGGATCAAGATCAAGACCAGCAGGCTCACTGTTCGTTTCGAAAAAACTCCGCTGTCCATGGAGATCTTCTCCTCAGATGTTCATCAGAAGTGCTGGAGGGTCCGAGCAGGCCTTCCGCATACCCCATTTGATTGTACTTGATTGAGACAGAGGAAGGAACCGATCCGGCCTCTCGAAATGCGGGAAAATCATCCAAATTAGGAATCTGGAGGCGGAGTATACAGAGAGAAACGATTCCGTGTCAAGGTGTCGCAGGCGCCTATGGCACCCTCCGCCCGCTCGTTCACAGGGGGGCTTACAAACTCTCTGGTTTTCGGTATGCTGTCCGCCTCGTTCCAAACCATTTTCCGAGAGGATGGGGATACTCTTTATGGGGATTCAATCTGCTTCTGCCACATTCACGAGGTTCTATGTCGAAGACCCTGTACGGAAGGATTTCTGGGGTGCCGTGGAACAAGGGCTCAAGGCAGGAAGCTTGAAAGACATCACCGAGGGGCACTCGCAATCGGCCGGCTTCTCGTCGTGGGACGACATGTTCGACACATCCTTTGATTTTGCCTCCTATCACAAGGCAGAGTACGTGGCCTTTCACTTTCGTCTGGATCAACGAAAGGTTCCCCCGATCCTGCTGAAGCAGTACACCCGTCTCGCCTTTCAGGCATACAGGGACGAGCACGAGGGGAAGTGGCCCGGGCGCAAGGAAAAGCAGCGGATCAGGGAGGATGTTCTTCTCCAGTTGATGGACAGAACGCTCCCCAAGCCCTCTGCCTGTGAGATTGTCTGGAACACCCACCGGCAATGGATGCTCATGGGCACGACGAGCAAGCGAATGCTCGATTCCGCCTGGGAACACCTCGAGTCTCATCTGCAACTTCACCCGGTTCCCCTTTTTCACGTCCAGTGGGCGCACCGGCTGCTTTCCCACCAGGGACGAGAAAGGGCAGTGCTCGATTCCCTCGTCGCCCCGGACTCGCACGACGCCTTCTTCGAAGGCCGCTTTCTGGGCTATGAATTCCTCACCTGGTTGTGGTTTCTCTCGGAAACAGCGGATGGCAAAATCCGTCTGGAGGACGACCGGGAGGCGGAAGTGCACCTGGGGGATCATCTGAACTTGAGCCTTCCTGACGACGGAAACGAGCGGGTCATCTGCACGACCCAGGCGAGCGATCTACATGAAGCCCGGACAGCCCTTCAACACGGAAAGCTCGTGGAGGAAGCCCAGATCTTCATCAAGATGGGAGAGAATGAGTTCTTCCTCAGGCTGGACACGAATCTGTGGGCCATCCGGGGCTTGAAGACGCCCAAGCAGATGAAGGACCAGGCCGAGGAGGACCTGGACGGCGAATTCCTGGAAAAGATGTATTTCCTGGAAGAGGTTTTTGCCTGTATGGACGCTCTTTTTGGCCAATTCCTTTCCCTGAGACTGACCCCGGATTGGGAGGCGAAGACAAAGCCCCTGCTCAAGAAGTGGTTCAACGAACACGGCCGCTAGCCACATCAGGTCATCGATTCCTGTTTGCCAAGATTCTAACGATCACAATGTTATCAAAGTCAGATTGACGCTGAGGGCCCTTCTATTCTAGAGTGTTTCACCCTTCCTTTACGCATTGTCCGGCAGGGTACCGCAAGGCACCGTAGTGAGGGGCGATCTGTGGCCTTGAACAAGCATGAAAAGAAATCCCTTTCCTCCCGCATCCACGGGTTCTTCGATTCCCCCGGGTTGAGCATCTCGGAGGGAATTCTGAGATGCCGGCTCATCATCCTTTCGCTGATAGCCCTCCTCATCGTGGTCAGCATTTACCAGGTGTTCCAACTCCGCGTTGATTTCTCCTTCGAAGCGATCATCCTCACGAACGATGAAGAGGCTGCCTTCTTCGAGGAGTTCAAGGACCGGTTCGAAGAGGCGGGTCGCGATATCATCGTCCTGCTCCGGGGGGAGAGCCTCCTGGACGCCGAGGGCGTTCCACTCATCCGAGAACTCACTGCGGCACTCGAGGAAGTGGATGGCGTGGATGCGGTTCTCACGGCCCTCAATGCCCCTCTCGTCCTGGGAACGAAGGAAGGCCTGCAAATCGAATCGCTGGATGACCGACTCTCAAACAATCTCCTGGAGATGACACGCCTCAGGGAGACAGCCCTGCAGAACCGCCTCCTGCAGCGTTCCCTTGTCTCCGACGACGGCAGAACCCTCGCAATCCTGGTCCAACTGGCCTCTCACATACAGACGGAAAAACAGAAACGCCCTGTGGTGCGGGCGGTTAAATCCATCACCCTGTCGGTCGCCGCGGAACGGTTCCCGGTCTACTTCTCCGGTTTCCCGGTAGTGCAGGAGGAGTACACGCAGACAGGGCTGGGCGAGGCTTGGCGATTCTTCCTCCTGAGCGCATCCATTCTATGTGTATTCCTGTATCTCACGTTTCGAAGCTCCCTGGGCCTTTATGTTCCCCAGCTAACAGTGATCACCAGCGTTCTCTTGCTTCTCGGCCTGATGTCCCTATGTGGTCAGAAAATCGACCTGATCAGCAATATCATCCCCAGCCTCTTGCTCGTGTACGGCATCGCCGACTCGGTCCATCTGATCCATCGCTACTATGAGGAACTCGGTCAAGGCTTGTCGAGGCGAGAGGCATTGATCGTCGTCATCCGGCGCATGGGCATTGCCTGTTTCATGACGAGCTTCACCACGGCCGTGGGCTTCTTCTCTCTCACGACCGCCACCATCGGTATCGTCAGAAATTTCGGTTTTTTTGCCGGAATCGGCATCTTTTTCGCCTACCTGGCCACGATTGTCCTGATTCCGATCCTCTTGTCCTTCCACCCCACCCCGAGGGAGCGATTGGGGAGAAGGACGGGACAAGGCGCCGTGGAGAAGATGTTGACCCACGCGGCACGCCTGAACGAACGGTTCCCCAAGACTCTCATTTTTCTGGGCGCCCTTCTCTTCGCCGGTTCAGCCGCCCTCTGCACCCGGGTGAACATGGAATCCTTCATCCTGGAAGAGCTGGCCGAGGACAACCCGATCGTCCAGGCGAACCACATCCTGGACAAGGAAATGGCCGGCATCTTCCCCTATCAGATCCAGATTGCCTCCGGAGAGGAGGGAGGGGCCTTTGAACCCGACTTCCTGGCCCGTGTCGACCAACTCGAGTCTTTCGTCGCCTCCCAGCCCTGGATTCGCAAGACCTTCTCGATCGTTAGCCTCCTGAAAGAGATGCACCAGGCCATGAACGAAGGGGACCCCGCATTCTACCGCATTCCGGAGACAAGGGAACTCGTGGCCCAGTATCTCCTGCTCTACAGCATGTCAGGGGATCCGGAGGAACTGGATGTGCTCATCACTCCGGACGGCGGGTACGTGCGGCTCGCCTGCCAAGGCATCGACATGGGGACCCGTAGCTTTTTCGAACTGAAACGCCGAACCGAAGAGAAGGCAGCCACCCTCTTCGAGCCACCTGGTTCGTATCACGTGACGGGCAGGAGCCTCCTCGCCAACAGGGCCCTCAACAACATCATCAGGGACATGCTGGTCAGCTTCCTGTCAGCCTTCGGGATCATCTTTGTCGCCGTGTCGGTACTTTACCGATCGATCAAGGCAGGACTCATTACCATGATCCCGAACATCATCCCACTCGTCGTCACACTCGCATTCATGGGCCTCTTCGGAATCACCCTCCGTGTGTCCACGGTCGTGGCGTTCGCCATCTGTCTCGGCATGGCCGTGGACGACACGATTCATTATCTCACTCGTTTTCGGGAAGAACTGGATCGGACGGGGGACTACATCGCCTCCATGTACACGACATTCCAGTCCGCGGGCAAGGCGATCGTGCTGACAACCTCGATGCTCATTGCGGGTTTCCTCGTCTTCGTGTCCTCAGACTTCAAGGCCACCCACGACCTCGGCCTCCTGGCCAGCGTTGCCCTCACCTCTTCCCTCCTGGGCTCTCTCGTCTTCTTGCCCGCCGCGTTGAATACGATGAAGCCATGGCGGGTGGAGGACCGGCAGGGGAAGGCGCGGGGGTCTTGAGAGGTGGGGGAAGGAGGTCCATCCACGGTATCCGGCTTGTCGTCTCAGGCGAAAGGCGAAAGGGATGGATCAAGTATTGAAGATCGAATCAAGAAGACTCAGGCCCTTACCAGGCCATCTACCTGTCAGGAATCCCTCTTCAGAACCTCAACCGCCCCTTGACCCTTTCCCCTTTTCCCTTTCGCCTTCGGCCAGAGCGCCGAACGGCTATTCCCCCTTGAACACCGGCGGCCGTTTCTCCTTCCGTGCCTTCAGGGCCTCGCCGAAGTCGTAGGTCATGACCCCCTGATTCAGCCCTTCGTTTTCCACATCGAGGGCCTCTGCAAGGGCATCCATATAGGGCTTGTGGAACGCCCTCTTGGCAAGCTTCACGGCCAGGCCGGGGCCTTCCGGCGGGATGAGCTTCTGCGCCGTCTCCCTGGCATGAGGCATGAGTTCATCGTGGGGCACAACGTCGTTGACCCATCCGTACTCCAGCGCTTCCTTCGCCGAGACCCTCTTCCGGAAGTAGACGATCTCCTTTGCCTTCTGGAATCCCATCAGGCGGGGCAGGAAATAGGTGAGCGCAAACTCGGGCACGATACCCAGACCGACGAAGGGCAGCAGGATCCAGGCATGTTCGGACATGTAGATGAGGTCCGCACAAGCCAGCGGCATGGTGAACCCCGCACCGATGGAAAGCCCGTTGATCGCCGCAATCACCGGCTTGTCAAAGGAGAAGAATTTCAAACACAACTTCTTTTGTGCGATGTCGGTCAGGTCGATTTCTGCCTTTATCTCATCCGGGATTTCCTGGATGAGCTTCATGTTGAAGTATCCCCCACTACAGAACGCTTCGCTCGCGGCATCCCGGGAATCCGGATCCTTTGCGCCCGTGATGATCATGGCCCGGGCCGTGTCGTCCTTCTCCATCTCGTCCACAGCGTAAAACAGCTCCAGAAAGCTGACAAAGCTCAACGCATTCTTTCTTTTCGGAGTGTTGAGCGTAACCGTGACGATGCCGGTCGTCTCATCCTTCTCGTAGTGAATGTCTTTGAAATCTTCCACCTTCATCGGGAAAACCTCCCTCTCCGCTACGTTGGTTATCGTCCTGGAACCCCGGCCTCACCCGCGGAGTATAGAGAGCGCTGGAATCAGGTGTCAAGCAAACCACCCCAGGGGCTTACAAAACCGGGCCTTTCCGGTATGATGGAAGCGTTTCCCCGTTCCGGAACCGTAGGAGGGAGGGCAGATCCATGGCTGGTCGCATCGAGGCAATGGAGAGTTTCTTCAGTCCCCGCTCGGTCGCCTTCGTGGGCGCTTCGAACAACAAGCAGAAGTGGGGGGGAATCGTCTTCAGAAACCTTCGGGCAGGTGGATATGAGGGCGACATCTACCCGGTGAATCCGAAGGAGGAGGAGGTGCAGGGACACAAGGCCTACCCGAGCGTGTCCTCCATCCCCGGGCACGTGGACCTCGCCATCTTCACGATCCCGGCCAAGCTGATGGTGGATTCTATCTCGGACTGCGTGAGCAAAAGCGTGAAGGCGGGTCTCGTCATCTCTGCAGGTTTTGCGGAACTGGGTGACGAAGGACGCACCCTGCAGGCGCAGATGGTGCAAAGGGCTGCGGCCGGAGGCATGGTCTTGATCGGGCCGAATGGACAAGGCATTGCGGTTCCTCGAACGAAGCTCTATCCCTGGATGCCGGCCTTCAACCCGGACCCCGGTTCCATTGGGATCGCATCCCAGAGCGGAAGCGTGTCGACGGTGCTCTCGCAGAGGCTCGCCGAGTTCGGGTTCGGCTGCTCCAAGGTCATCTCCGCCGGGAATTGCTCGGATATCGGCTGGACAGACTACCTCGAGTACTTTCGACGGGACCCGGACACAAAGGTGATCCTCCTTCACATGGAGGGGTTAGACGACGGCCATTCCTTCTTCCTGGCGGCGAAACGGACCTCCTTGGTCAAACCGGTGGTGATCGTCAAGGCCGGGAGGACGCAGGTCGGCATGTCGGCGGCTGCGACCCACACGGGCGCCCTGGCAGGATCGGACAGAGTCTTCTCTGCAGCGTGCAAGCAGTCCGGGATCATCCGCATGGACAAGATGGAAGAAGCGGTCATCATGGCCGCCGCTCTCGTCTCCACGCCCCTCCCTGCGGGCCGCAGGGTTGCGATTGTAACAGGTGGAGGAGGCTTCGGAGTGATTGCCGCAGACGTTGCCGCACAAGCGGGGCTCGACGTGGTGCGTCTCTCCCAAGAGACCATCACAAAACTGCGTGAGCGGCTGCCCTCCTGGTGGGCGCCGAACAATCCGGTCGACCTCGTGGCCGGCCTGGGATATGCCGACGCCGTGGACCTGATTCCGATCCTGATGCAGAGCGGGGAGGTGGACGGAGTGATGTCCCTCGGAATGGGCTGGATCTACGCCATGCTGGATCCGGTGAATTCCCAGAGGGATGTGCGGGAAGCGGACAACAAGATCGTCCAAATGCTCGTGGACAGAGACGTGGATCACGGCAAGCGCATGGCGGAATACAGCCGGAAATGGGACAAGCCGCTCCTGGTCACCTCAAACGTGGCCCGCCTGGCCGTCAGAAGAGGGTATGCCGGCCTGCTTGAGATTCTCGGCAAAAAGTACGTCGTCTACCCCACCATCGAAGAGGCGGTCAGGGCCTACGCTGCCATGGCGGACAGGCATGATTTTCTGCAGAACAACAAGTCCGCTGGTGGAAGGGCGGAACCGTAAAAAACCCTCCCCTTCACGTTACGGCCAGGGCACACTCTCTCTTGCAGGCCTGCTCGCGAATCGGCACATACCCGTCTTCGTAGAAATCCTGGCTGCATTTCTTCCGGTACCGGCTCTCCTCCCGTTCATCCGTGCCTCCCAGGAGGATCGTAGTTTCGGACGAACGCAATTCGTGCGGATCCAGCGCAAGGATCACGAGATCATCCGTTGTGGCCTCATGAAGATCGATCTCTTCCACGAGCCTGTCCGGGATCTCCTCGACCGGATACCGATTGGAAAAATCGGCGAGCGACTCGTGCCGTTCCACACGGTCTTGTGAGCTCAGATCGATAACGCCGTCCGTGGCGAGGATGAACATCGTTTCGGGCTCTATCTCGATTCCTTCCACCTGATAGAAGCGCTTCGACTTGCCGACCATCCAGAAATTGTTGTTGGTCCTGTTCTTCGACTCACGGGTCTTTCGGTTGACTTCATAGAGGCGGCTGTCTCCCGTATGAAACAGGATGCCCTTGGTTCCTGCCTCGGTTCTCGTGATGAGGACCCCCGTGAATGTGCAGCTCTCTGTGTATGGGATCGTCTGCAGAACCTCTTCGGATATGTCGATAACACTGCGAGAAAGACGATCGAATTCCCCCAGGCTGAAGATCTTGCCTGGATCAGGCGAAGGCAGCGCCTCCAGTGCCGTGGCCAATTTCCGCAAGAAACGCCTGGACGCAGTGGGAAAGCGGTTCGAGCTGTCGGAGACCGCAAAGAAGGCCTTCCGGAAGTCCATGAGAACGCAGTCGCCCATCCCGGACCGATCCCTCGAGCTGATCGTTCCCGGCCGGATGCGTGCACCTGCAATCCCCGACCACCGGACGGACCGGCTCCTCGGGTTGAAAAGAACGCCTGGGTCCACTATGTCTTCATTCATCCTACTTGCCCTTGTATGTAGGCTTCCTCTTGTTCAGAAATGCATCCACCCCCTCGTTCTTGTCATCGGTCCCGCAGAGGACGGCGAAATACTCAGCCTCTATGTTCAGGGCCTCCCTCAAGGAGACCATGATGCCCTCATTCACCGCCTTCTTCGCAAGCCGGAGCGCGATCGGGGCTTTTGCTGCAAACTTCTCTGCAAGTGCCCTTGCCTCTTCTTCCAGGTTCTCCGGCGGCACCACCTTCTCCACGAGCCCGATCCGGAAGGCCTCTTCCGCCGGAATCATGTCCCCGCTCAACACCATCAACTTGGCATACCCTTTCGGAACGATTCGGGTGATCCGCTGCGTGCCCCCGGCGCCGGGAATAATTCCAAGGTTGATCTCAGGCACGCCTATGCGCGCCTTCTGAGAGGCGATCCGGATATCGCACGCCATGATCAGCTCGCATCCACCCCCTAGTGCAAATCCGTTTATGGCGGCGATCACCGGCTGCGGGCAAAACTCCACCTTGTTCAGGGACTCCTGGCACAACCGCGAATAGGCCTCGCCGTCGAACCGCCTCTTCGCCCCCAGCTCTGTAATGTCCGCTCCGGCCACGAAGGCCTTGTCCCCCGCCCCTGTCACGATAACCACCTTGACGTCCTGTCGCTCGCTGATCTCCGCGAAGATCTCTCCAATGCGAATCCACAAGGCCTCGTTCAGGGCATTCACCGGCGGATGGTCCACGGTTACAGTCGCAATGTTCCCTTGCACCACATAATCGACGCTGCCTTCGCTCATCTTCACGCTCCCCTTCATCCATTCTCATTTCAATACGTCTGCACCTACGCCGCCACTTGTACCTCCCCAGCCAGGTTCACGCACAAGACTGTTCCGGCCTTCTCTTCCTCGGGTCAGAATGTGTCTAGGGGAATCGCATGGGAAGGAAAAGGATAGTCTTTTAGGCTATCACACGACACGAATCGAGTCAAAAAACAGGCTCTTGCCCCCTCTCTGTATGGACTTTCCCCAACCAGACGGATAAAATGTCGGGGCTTAGAAAAACCAAAGAGTGGGGGCCCGAGACGCCCTTTTTGAACGCACTAGCTGATGGAGGATGGTGTCATGAAAATCGAGAGAGTCTTCGTGGTAGGATCCGGACTGATGGGCGGTGGAATCACACAGGTAAGTGCCCAGGCCGGTTACAAGGTTACGATGCACGACGTGAAACAGGAATTCTGCGACAAGGGGTTGGAGGCGATCAAGTTCTCCCTGGGCAAGTTCCTCCAAAAAGAGAAGATATCCCAAGACCACCACGATGCCGCCCTCTCGAACATCTCCACAACGACCAGCCTCGAGGATGCGAAAGACGCGGACCTCGTGGTGGAGGCCGTCTTCGAAAAGATCGAGATCAAGAAGGAAGTATTCGGCAAGCTCGACAAGATCTGCCCCCCCGAATCGATTCTTGCGACCAACACGTCCGCCATCCCCATTTCCAACATCGCCGGAGCGACACAGAGGGTAGACAAGGTGGTGGGGACTCACTTCTTCAGCCCCGTGCCCCTCATGAGACTCTGCGAGATCATCACCGGGGTGCAGACGAGCGACGAGACGATCGCTACGGCAAAGGCGTGGGCTGAGTCGGTGGGCAAGACGACGGTCCTGGTCAAGAAAGACCATGCCGGGTTCATCGCGAACAGGCTGGGGCTTCCCATGTCCCTGGAAGCCATACGGATGCTCGAGGCCGGTGTGGCGGACCCGGACAATATCGACAACGCGATGCGGTTCGGGTTCAATCACCCCATGGGGCCCCTCGAGCTGGCTGATTTCACCGGCATCGATGTCCTGCTCAATGCATCCATGGCCATCTACAACGACACAAAAGACCCCAAGTTCTTCCCCCCTCCCCTGATGCAGCGAATGGTGGAGTCCGGTCTCTGCGGGAAAAAGACGGGCAAGGGTTTCTACGATTACGCCTCAGGGAAGAAGGAGAGCTATTGGAAATCGTAGTGTATCCGAGAGACAAGTCTCTTTTTCGAATAGAGGGCGAGGACGACGACAACCCAAACACAAGCAAAGCCAAACCTACTCAGCTCTGATGAGCATGGGCGGAGAAGGGGGAGTCAGGTCATCTCCAACAACCGGGCCGTCGCCTCCGCCCACGGTGACCGACACCTTCCCAGAGAGGCTGCTTTCGTTGCTCGACTTATCCACAGCTGTAACCGCGTACGTGTAGGTCAGATTGCTGTCCGCCCCACTATCCAGGTATTCCGGAACCTCGAGGGGCGCTCCGTTCACCTTGTCGCGATACGGGCCGGCCGGACACCGCGACCGGTACAGGTTGTACCCCTGCAGATCGGCCTCCGGGTTCCCGTTCCAGAACAGAAAGGCCCTGCCGTCCGCTCCGCTCCCGGTCAGCCCAGTCGGGACCCGTGGCGGTTGTTCATCCAACCCGCTCTCGGAGAAGACGAAGACCGTCACAGAGTGTTTCGGGAACCGGTACGAAAACGGGTTCCCCCCGAGCTGAAGCTCGGTTCGGTCCGTGGTTACACATTCCCCACCAGGGCAGTCCGTAGGCTCGTTGCTGGCATCCGGTGAGGGCCCGGTAATCGTTAGGACCTTGACGCCGGCCTTCCTCGCGAATCCTTCCAGCGCCACGGGCACCTGAAGGTCCTCGTCAGGATGCAGATTGATGACGAACAAGGAAAGCTTGTCCCCTGCCTCAGTCATCGTAGCCAGGGCCTGCAGATAGGAGATCTCAAAGTCCTGGTGTGCGTAGCCGAGGGTGATCCCGGTCTGAGGCCCCACCAGAAAGCTCTCAGAATCGAGCACCTCGGTCGAGATTATGCGGTCAAAGACATTCCAGCGATAGGCTTTGAGCAGATGGAAGACCGGCATTCTGTGCGGATCCAGTCTGCCCGATTCCTCGGCCTCACCGTCGTAGGAGACTCCCTCCAGCACCCCGATCCCGCCCCGGTCGTGGAACAGCAGCCAGTAGTTGGCCAGAGGGACGCCGCTACGCAACATGAAATGATAGATACAGCCCGTGCTTAACATCTCACGGAGATAGGATGCTTTCGAATAGTACGGCGGAGTCGTCACCTCCTGGTAGGCGGTGTTCGCTTCCGTATAAAAGACCGGCTTTCCGCCTGCGTAGGCTTCCCCCAGCTGATAAACCTTCTCAGCAACGGCCCAACCACCGAACAGAGCATTGTACCAGGCACGGCTCTTCTTGAGATCCACCCACAACGGGTCCGGCGCCCCGCTCCGATAAAGGAGAATCTGTTGACCGATACGGACCTTGGCTCCCCACTCAAGAGACTCAGCTTCGAACCGAAGAAGGTGCTCTCCCGCCTCCAGGTATACATTCCGCGACCGGAGCAGGCCATACACTGGCCCGCGCCAACTCTCCACGGTTTCTCCATCCACTTGCAGAGAGAGAACCGGACATTGCAGTCTCACGCAACTCCCCTCCACAAGGGACTGGATCGAGTAGTCTCCTGCCTGTTCCAAAGAGAACCTCGCCTCCACCGAAGCCCCCTCGCGAACCAAATTGAGGCTGCCCCCGCCCGGCGTGTGCAGGTGCTGGGTCCAGAACTCGAAGGAGTCCCCCGCCCTTTCCAGCATCAAGGTGCGGTAGTCGAGCCACGCCTGTTGTCCGTAAACCGCGTCCAGGCCCGTCCCTGAACTGATGACGCCAAGTTCGATGGTCGGGTCGATTGCCCTCATGGCCGCGGAATAAGTGTTTACGCGCTGCGCGTAGTCTTCAAAGCCCGGATAGGTCTCTTCGTTGCCCAACTCCCAGTACTTCACTCCATAAGGCTCTTTGTGCCCGTTGGCGGCTCGCAGGGCAGCCCAATCAGTCCCCCCCCCCGGGTTCGAGCCGTCGGCAGGTGAATTGCAGTACTCCACCCAATCGGCAGCACCCTGAACGGTTCCGGGTCTCTTTCCACCCCTGGAGACATTCACCACAAAAATCGCCTCTGCACCCAGTTCCTCGCAGTATTGAAGGAACTCATCCGTTCCAAAGGTCTGGGGTATCCCTGTCCCGCCGTAGTTCGGGTTTCGTTCCGTGATCGGACCAATCCCCTGCTTCCAGTCGAAATTGTTCCCCGTCAGCCCCCCGGGATAACGCAATACCGTCGGACCCATCTCACTGAGGTAAGGCAGATAGTAGTTCCACTTGGCCTTGGCCTCCTCGTAATCCTGCTCGTCCGAGACCCATCGGTTGAAGCCCATGGTCTCCCCACCCAGGATCACACTGTTGCCGAACACCCCGGGGTTTGCCTCCCCCAGTCGCTCGCCAGCATTGATCCGGATCTCGGCCCCAAAGGCCGTACCGGCCGGTATCAGGGACAGAATCGCCGCCACGACGCAAACAGAGAATGCAGCAAATGAAAAACGAACGTTCATCACGGTGAACACCTCACTCTCCACGCTCTTGTTGAGACCCTGTTCGGTGCCAAGCCCCACGGATTCCGGCCTTCCCCGGGAAAAGATCACTTCTTTTCCCTTTTGGGTCACACTACTGTTTCGACGGGATCAGACGGAATCTTTAGTATCCGAGAAGGAACCAGGGGTAGGGTCGCTATGCGGGGCTGGGGAAAATTATCGTTATTTACCGTCTAAAGGCAATCACTATCATCATTATCGAAAAGTCCGTCGCAATCATTATCCAATTCATCCGAACAGGTACGGCCACCCCTCAACCCTTCGACACCACCTGGCATCTCGTCGGCGTCGTAGTCGTCGCAATCCCAGTCTCCTCCATTTCGGCAGGACTCATCCCCCGGATTTCCATATCCGTCGCCGTCACAATCCACACACGCATGAGACTTTTCGGCCAGAACCTCCTCGATGACTGTCTTGCATCCGTAACTCCCCAGAGCAATCCACCCCCTTGGAATGGGATCTTCGTCTACTATGCTGATGACCTGGGAATCATCAATGCTACAGACGATGGTGTCACAATGAACCATCATCTCCAGGACAGTGTCCTCATCAAGGCCCGACGGGTAGGGTGTCACTGCAAGCAATTCAGGCGCTTTCCCCTTCGCCTTCTTGAACAACCGCGCGTAGCGACCACTCGAATCCTGCCACAAGTCAAACCGATAATATGCATTGTCTATGCCTCTGAATCGACCGAAAACAGCCATCCCCGCTTCATCACCTAGATCGGCACCTCTCAGCACGGCCGAGACAGTCATGTTGTCCCACTGACAATTCCCTGCACGCGACAAGTGCCAGGTTGGGTCGGTATCTTCCTGAACGTAGTTTCCTGTTCTGGTGGTCCAAGCACCTGATTCCACAGTCCAGTCATTATTTCCCTCAGAGAAATCATCGATGAAGTCCAGTTCAATCCCCGCCCCTGATTCTTTGTACAGTATCCCCAATTCGTCCGGTCTCACAGGTACATAGAACTCCGTACCGCGATTGTTCAACTCCTCTCTTATCTGAATCGCTTTTCCCGGACCACTGCTCCATCCACTCAAGAAGATTTCCCCAAATGCCGGCGCGCCCCTATCATGTAGCCTCTGGTGAAACTCCCGTGCTACTTGTTCGGGCCTGGTGTACTCTTTCTTAAGGCGTGGAGCCAAGGCGTGAAACGTCGGGACCCCACTCGACAAGTAATTGCTCTGCCCATAGTTCGTCCCCGGCCTGTAGCCGTATTCGACGAAGATCGCGTTTACAGAAGCTCCCAACTCCTCCCCATACTCTCTTGTGATCTCTCTTTTCTGAGGATAGGGTGCGTACAGAAAATGGATTGCCAGGGTGGATATGTCGTTCGATTCCAGGTATGACTTAGTCATGCTCAGAAAACCCTTGCGCGCCTTATCTGGATAGTACTGGGGGAAGACGTATCCCAGCCCAGACATGGCAGACATGAGTTCGTCCGAGGGCTGTATGGGTTGCGCAGACCCGTCTCCCTGCAAATACCACTCAACGGAAGCCGGAACAAGTTCCTGCTGGAGTAAACCTATCGACCACCCATATGGTATCTCGCCCCTCGATCGCTCCTCCCACGGTCCGCGGAAAGGGGCCTCGTGCCACAAGATCTCGCCTTCAGAGTGGTAGGTTGCGTAGTATATCTTGTCTATATCAAAATCCAGAGGAGACGGGGGATACGAATGCTCACCCATTGAAACCGGAGAACACCCCGTGTGAAAACTCAAGCCACTCATGTCTCCCTGGACAACTCCATATTTGGCATACCGGCTCCACAGCTTGATGCCCTCATGCTCCCCAAGGCCCCTGGACACCCCCGGCCAACCGAGAATCGGAATGTTCTCTGGAGTCTCGGCCAGTACCTTTTCCGCAAATTCCAGTTCCGCCTGGACATGAATCCCTCCCTCCCAAGGGAGGGCATAGCCGTTCACCCAAAGAGGGAATACCTTGTGTGCAACACAGTAATCCCTCGGGCCAAACGGTCGAAATGAAGTATCAATCCAGGCCAGAATGTCGTGGCGCATTTCGCTCCAGTACATCTCATAAGCCCAGTTGTAGGCCTCCCCGTTATGCTGAAAATGCTCCTCTCGCAGATCCCTAACGACCGTAAGCGAAGGATTGTGTCGCTGGATTCTGGAGACATAATTCGGATGACATGCGATCAGCCCTTCACAGGCCGCTACAACACAGGCCACGTTGTACGTAGCAGCAATCCTGGGATCCACGACAACAAGACCGTTCGTTTCGGCTCCATACCGCTCAAAAATCTCGTATGGATCCGATACCCAATCATAACCCTGAATGTCTCCCCGCTCCTTTATCCAGTCAAGCCAGGGATCATTCGCCGAAGAAGCCAAATATATCGTCGGTTCGGAACGATTCACCAGTCCAGCAAGGGTCATAAATGAGATGGTTTCTTCATTCTGATCGACCAGATGAAAAAGACGGGTCAAGTCTATCACCTGGATCCTGTCAGCAGGAGGGGGTGACTTCGGGAAAACTCCGGTTTCAGCATCCCGCCCCGGAGGCAGTCCTATGGACGTCCCTGGCTCTGCGGGCATACCTGAGCCGGGTGTGGAATCTATGCTTGAAACAAATTCCCGCGGCCCCTCAGAACCGCACGAACCAAGAATGATTCCCGCTGCAATCAACAAGGACAACCCGATACTTTTCTTCATTCACATGCTCTTCTTCTTCGGTGTTCTCTGCGGATCCCAGGAGGGCACAGATGTTGACCCGGCACCGAGCCCCGCGGTGATTGTTATCCTCTGGCCGGAACGAGGTAGGCCCTTCTCCACGGCATTGGGCACGAATCTCGACTCCAGAATGTCCGTCCCTTGCACTTGCTATGCCAACGTCTCCCCACCCAGACAATCACCCCGACTCATCCTCGAAAGGACCAATAATCATGCGGATCTGAACGCGCGATAAGAACTACGAAACCTACTGTGATACAACACGAAAATTTTCTCTCACGGGATTTGTGATTCGAGGAAATGTGCGGCAGGACCGGGCAGTACACGATTCGACCTTCCCTTTACGCGTGCCTTCTCATGATACAAAATCGTAACCATTGCATGCCTGCACCTCCTGAAACGTAACCACGGCCCAGGGGAAATCTGGACGGCGCTTGAATGGCTTGCGACGGCTTCGGGTTGGCTGTCATCCTGGAGTATTTCTCTTGACATAGTCCGATCAAACATCATAAAATAACAATGATTTATGAGGTCTCACACATTGCGCTCGAATCCTTTTCACCCTGGGACCACGAGCCTTGGCTCCTTGGGTACTAGCTGTTTCGTTTTTCATATACATCTTCTACATTTGGACGGTTGTTCCGATGACGAGGAAATACACGATCTGCACATTTCATCCATCCACATCCGACACCTTATTGGTCCCGGCAATTTCAGCCCGGGCTCCTCCAAACTCTAGAGGACATCCCCCCTCTCCCCACACTCTAGCCTCAACTCGAGAAGCCGGTGCCACAACATATTCCACGCCTGACACAAGCCATCGTGCGGAGGCCCTAGCGTGATGCGAAACACGGAACGTATCCTTTTGATTTTCACAGCATTTCTCATGATCGCTTGTTCCCCCTATGCAAACATAGAAGCTCTTGTTCCGTCCGTTGGAAAGGTTGGCGATGTAATTGATATCAGGGATTCTCGTGACGCAAGTCTTTCAGAGGAAGGAACCGTCTATTTCGCCGGGGTGGCAGCTCCTCTAGTACATCTCTGGACATCGGAAGATGTCTTTGTAGAGGTTCCACCAGGCATAACCGGCACCGCTTCCGTTTTCATTTCCACTGGCGGCTACATCACCAATACGCTGAGCTTTTCCCTGCGTGAGGATGTCCATCTCAAGCGCATTGTGTGCTTCGGCGACTCCATCTTCCACTGGGGCGTTCCACCGATTCTACAAAACTTCATCGATCAGGATGAAGATCTCAACACGCTGGATCTTATCGTTCTGGACCACGCTAAGGATGCCGAAAGACTCACCGGAGATGGAACCTGGACCCGATGGCAGAACGCAATGAACCTGAGCGACCCTGACCTGGTGATCCTGTTGGAAGGGACAAATGACGTTTCCGATTACGCTAACCTACTTATGGAAGACATACAGCAAAGTCTCACGAACATGCTGGATGAAGCACTCCGGACAGGCCTCGATCCTGTCCTTTGTACTCTCTTACCGAGGGTGGGATCCTGTGGAGATTCAGAATCCCCTACGACCGAGGAATTCAATGACTGGTTGAAGTCTTATGCCGACGGAATCGGTATTCCCGTCGTCGACCTTTACGAGGGCTTCGTATCCACACCGGACTGGCAGAACGTCTATTATGGAACCGACTGCATTCATCCAAGCCAAAATGGCAGGCAAAGAATCGCCCATCTCCTCACGGCCCAAATACGGGAAGCCTATCTTCCGCCCTGCACGGACCTCGATGAGGACGGATATGGCGATCCACCTTCCCCCATGTGTGCATACGATGGAACAGACTGCGACGACTCCGACCCGAATGTCCATCCCGATGCCACCGAGGATTGCTTCAACGGAATCGATGACGACTGCGACTCCCTCGTGGACTTTGATGATTCCGATTGCTCCTGTTGGGATACGGACGGAGATCTTTAT
>Ga0180434_10000631_pt1 | contig 51727 bp, 48 predicted proteins | sample SS_ome_7_FD_132453 | JGI IMG/M metagenome (GOLD analysis project Ga0180434, IMG submission 132453) | Hypersaline lake sediment archaeal communities from the Salton Sea, California, USA - SS_1_D_2 metaG | ecosystem: Environmental > Aquatic > Non-marine Saline and Alkaline > Hypersaline >... | reverse complement strand
GATAAAGGAGATACCGCGAGGAACGAGCGGATGTCGACTTATCGTAGGGGAGGGAGAGGGTCGTTCGCTAGACGCTAGGAGCCGGAGCTAGACAGGCCGTGCCCGCGGAAAGCGTCCGCCACCGAAATGAGATTTAATTTACTATGATAGGGGCTGTACTTTATGGACAGCCCCAGCCTTTAATTTTAATAATATGGAGAAATTAAAATATATACTAATACTCCTGTAAAGCTTACATAAAGCCAAATCGGCATTGCCCAGCGGACAATTTTACGATGTTTTTCCACTTGATTGGTGATTCCCCAGAAAAACGCAAATAGTGCAAGGGGAACGATTATAGCAGCCAAAATACTATGAGAAGTTAACACAAATAAATAAAAGATTCTATCAAATCCTTCGCCCCCGTGACGAGTAGGCTCTGTTGATAAAAAGTGATAAGTTAAATACGAAATAAAGAATAAGGCTGTTGATGAAAAGGCTGCGATAATAAAATTACGATGAACTTTGATGTTTTTCTTTTTAATGGCAAATAATGCAGCAAGTAAAAAGACAAATGTAAAACTATTTAAGATGGCATTGATTCTGGGAAAAATCGTTAGATCAAAATCAACTTCTCCACGATACCCAATAGGTGAGAAAAATAAAATTAAAATGATAGCATTTATAATAATTGAAAGACTCACAACAAGAGGTGTGAAATTTTTCTCGTTTACTGATTGGTTGTTCGTCTGTCCCATAATCCATCTCCTTTAACCTTAATATTCATATTTATTCTATCATTACATTGTAAAATAAAAAGTGACAGAGTGATGAACTTCTTTAAATACATGATGTCATAATTATTATACATATAATATTTTTTCTCTACAATTTTCTTGACTGATCATGTATTGTATAAGTTGTAAATGTAGGTGAAAAAATAGACAAAGCAAATATGTTAAAGAGCTTATTTTTTAGTATTAGCGAAATTCGCTCGCTTTCCGCGGGCGATCCGCGAGCCTCCTCGCGAGGAACCCTCGCTGCGGGGTCTCGCCAGGCTCGCTATTCCCGCAGGAGTCTCGCAAATTTCGCTACTTATATGTAAATGAATATTAACTAAATTTAAATAGCATCCATTATAATAAAGTAATACTTAATCTTCAATAAAAATAAAGAATTTATACAGAAAAAATCCCCTTGATTTTCAAGGGGGAATGTAAGACAGGTAAAGAAAGAAGTGGTAGTATTATCTCATCTCATATAAAGGATGATAGAAGAAGTGTATAACACTTCTTCCTAAATCGTTAATAAGTGAATGCAGTACCAACAATAATTAAAAGAATGAATAATACGACGATTAGCACAAAGTCGTCATTTTTACCAAAATAACTCATTCTTTTCACCACCTTTATAATGAGATTCACTATATACTATGAAAAATAGAGAAAATGGTTTGGACAAACTCATTAATTTTTGTAACTTTTTTGACCGGATTTCCGTAAATGTATAGAGGTGAGTGCTGATGAAGCTAAGGTACGGGCTAATGATCTGTACGATCTCTGTTGTTTTATTTCTATTAACCGCCTTTTCAGAAGAGGGGAAAATGACCGTTCAAACCATTTTGATGAATGAAAGTATCAAAAATACAGAAAGTCAACAAATAAAAAATGAAGAGAAAAAAGTTGAGAACGCTCATGCCCCTATAAATAATAGCTCTCAAAAACCTAAAGCAATAACTTTAGATGTTCCTTTATTAAATCAAATGGATGACCCAAAGCTATTTAATGGTTGTGAAGTTACTAGTTTAGCCATGGTGTTAAAGTATCACGGGATTGTCATTACGAAAAATGAATTGGCTGAAAAAGTGAAAAAGGTACCATTTACATATGAAAATGGTTTAAAAGGAAATCCACATGATGGATTTGTCGGAGATATGGCAAAAGGACCTGGATTATCGGTATATCACGGTCCTATCGTTCAGTTAGCCAAGAAATATGTGGGGGAAAGGGTAATTGATTTAACAGGAAGTGAACCTGAGGTCATTTATGAGCAAATTTCAAAAGAACTTCCTGTATGGGTTATAACGACAACTACCTTTAAACCTGTTCAAAACTTTCAAACATGGTATACACCAAGTGGAAAAGTGAAAGTTACCTTTAATGTGCATAGTGTAGTTGTTACAGGATTTGATGAGGAATATGTTTATCTTAATAATCCATATGGAAAGAAGAATCAAAAGGTCAATAAAAAATTATTTGAAGATTCTTGGATTCAAATGGGGAGACAAGCGGTTGTGATAACAAAATAGAGATTGAGGCTGTCTCAAAACTAAGATTTAGAATCCGTAACACAATAAATATTCTCTGATTAAGAATTAATAATGTGTTTAGTGTGTGGAGTACACCTCTTATGAGACAGCCGAAGTATTAATTGTTGTTAAACGGATTTTCTTTTTCACTTGGTTCAAGAATATCAATTTTGGGTGCTTCTTCTTTTAAATCATTTAACCCTTTTACATAATACGCGGAGAATGTTAGTTGAAAGGAGAAATAATCCTCCTCTTCTTCATCAATATATGTGAGCTCATCAATTGTAATGATTCGTTCGTTTTCTTCTAAATTTTGAATAAAAGTTTTCATTTCTTCGTAGCTGTCAGCATGAACTAAGACAGAAATCGTAGCCTTTTCTAACGTTGAAGAGGTAGTATTGTTCTCTGATTCCTCTTCTTCAGTTTCGTCATTATTACGTAAATCAAGTTGAAATTGTTCAATAGTATCTGTAGATTCATTCTCTTCTGATACGATTTGATACTGTTCAATAATGGTATTAGACACTGTTTTAGCTTCTTCAAGCTCTAGAAAAAGCTGGTCATATAGTGGTTCAACTGGAACCTGCTTTTGAAGCTGATAAGACGTTTCTTCAGATGATGTAGTTTGTCCTTGTGCTTTTTCTTTTACTTTTTCATAAAGCTGTTTTTCAATATTTAGTGTTTCTTCAGCTTGAATTTTTTTATTCTGAAGAGGTTGTATAAAAGAAAAATGAGCAAATAAATAAGAGCTTGTTACAATCATAATGCTTAAAATAACGATTATGATTTGTTTTTTATTTAGGCGGAGGTTCATTCACTCTCCTCCTTTTGTAGCTTCTTTAAAATAGGTTTATTTAGTTTTATTTCATACTGTGCGGTATATTGTGATAAAGTATTTAAGTTATCCACTGAATTCCTAATCGCACGTACTTCTACAATTAGAACATCTTCTGTCCACTCTTCATCAAGTAAATAGCGATAGTAAAAGGCAGCTTCCATTTCTTGTTTAATATGAATTGTTAACGTAATCGTATCTCCATTATATTGAAAGCTTTCAAAATATCCGTTTTCAGGTAATAATTGGGTCAGCCGATTAAGTAAATCAACAGTATGAATCGGGTATTCCTTTGCGACATTTACTAACTCTTTTAAAGTTTGAACACTTTCAATGTTCGATTCTTGTCTAGAAGGTAATTCTTTTTCGATTTGAGTTCTTTCCTGTTCAATTTGTGTTGTTTGTTGCTCAATTTTTTTAATTTCCTCTTCAATCGTATTCATTTGATATTGAACCCATATAAGAAGAGAAAAAAGCATAACGAAAAGTATAATCAAAAGAAAGAGAGATTTTTTCTTTTGATCTTTTTTTTGGAGTAAGTTAATTTCAACTAACATTATGTTCCCTCTCTTATCGCTAATCCTAACGCACTATACCATCTTTGGTCTAATGTTTCGTTTTGTACGGTTTGAGCCAATTCTGAAGAGATTGTTAAAACAGGAATGTTATAACGTTGCTTCATTGTTTGCATAATAAGTGTAAAAAACGGATGATCACCAGTTAATAAAATTTTCGTTATCTCCCTTGTCCCATTATGAAGGGAATATTGATAAAATCGTAAAATCCGATCAATTTCAATATATATATCTTGAAAGGCTGTTAAAATCATATCTTGATCACAATGTCTAAAATGAAGTGAACTACCATCTTCCGAAATCTCAGGATCCCAGGCTTCTTTCATATATGGTATATGAAATAACTGCATAAAAGTAGGGCGGTTTTCATCAAATATACTGACTGTTACAGAGTTCATATTTAGCTGCAAAAGTAGATAATGCTCACCGTCATTTGTTAAATGAAAGTGATGAAACAATCTGTATTGGCTTAATGGAGAAATGTCGGCAACAATCGGATTTGTACGAAAATCCTTTAATTGATCGGATAATGCATGAACAATTGACTCTGGGGCAGCAACAAGTAATACTTCTTTTTTCTGTTCTGTTTCTTTCAATACAACTGCATCTAATACAGGTTCATCAAATGGTAAATGAATCGAATGGTCTAGCTCAAAATAAAGATGTCCTTTAATTTCTTCGTTTGGAACATCAACTGGAACATCAACCTTTCGAATGACAACAGCTGAATCAGGAATGAGAAACTGAATTGATTTTCCTTTTAGCTTCCATTTTTGGATACAATCCCGTAAAATTTGTTGAAAAGATTCAATGTCAACAATTCTTCCTTGCTCAATCGTCCCTTTTGGAAGATAACGTTCACCAAAACGAGAAATAACAAGTGGATGTTTATTTTTAATTTCCACATAGCGAATCACATCATCTTTAATTTCAAGGTTTGCTATTCTATTTTTTGATAAAAAAGGTAATCTCATGCTTATTCACCTATCACTTATTGTAGCAAATGTATGTACCATTCTAGCAATTCCTGTCCATAAAAATAAGTAACAATCGCACCGAAACTAATAAACGGACCAAAAGGAATGGCTGATTTTCTATGCAATTTTCCAATCAAGATCCCGAAAACACTAAATAAAGCACCAATTAAGGTTGAAACAAAAAAGGCTAATAAAACACCTTTTACTCCTAACACGAGACCGATGACAAAATAGAGTTTTATATCACCACCACCCATTCCACCTTTACTTAGTAAAGCAATGATGTAAAGGAGAAGAAAACCTGTTAAAGCTCCTAATAAAAAATCATACCACGGAGAAAGAGGAAAAATGAGCCTTTCAATGAATAAAATGATGGCAAAACAGAGCAACACTTTATTTGGGATGATTTGATAGGCTAAATCACTAACCGTAATGATAATAAGAAGTGATACTAAAGTGAATGCGACAATTAATTCACCTTGAAAGCCAATTTGATAGAATGAAAAAACAAATAAAAGGCCAGTGATCAATTCCATCAATGGATATAAAATCGAAATCTTAGTACGGCAGTTACGACATTTTCCTTTTAAAATGAAAAAGGATAATATCGGAATAAGCTCAAACCATTTTAGTTGTGCTTGACACTTTGGACAAAAAGACCTTGGATAAACAATCGATTCCTTCTTCGGTACTCGGAGTCCTACAACATTAAAAAAGGAACCGAATGTAATTCCAACGATAAAGAAATAGGCATATACAAAATACATGATATTGCTCCTTTTTCTATGAAAAGTATAGCAAAATACATTCTCTTAATGGAATGTTTAGAAAAAAGCGTGGTTTGAGCACCACGCTTTTAAAATTATGGTTTAATTGTAGTATTGCTGTCTCCACTTTTATCATTATTTATATCTTCAATTGAAGCGTTTGAGAAAGTTAATGTTACTTTTCCAGCTTGAGCTTTACCTGAAAGTACTAATTTGTTATCAGAATTATAAGTCACTGTAGGTTCTGTAGACCACTCAGTACCAGCATTTTCTAAATATTTAGCATCTAATAAATCTTGCTTATCTATTTTTACATTTGTGGATACTGGAATATCTTCCTCCATAACGTAAAGTTTTGCTGCATTTAAAATAGCAATCGCATCTGCCTTAACTGCATCTTCTTTTGATTTTTGAATAATGTTCCCAATAGAAGGAACAGCAACCGCAGAGATAACACCTAAAATCACGATAACGGCTAAAAGCTCCACTAATGTCAAGCCTCGTTCGTTTTTTAGAAGCTTTTTAAACATCCTTTCTCCTCCTTAAATTATTGAATGGAATTAAATATTGTAAACATTGGAACAATAATGGAAAGTACGATCGTTCCAACGATTACCGCCAAAAATACAATCATAAGAGGCTCAAGCAACGATTTAAATTGGTCTGTCGCTGTATCAACTTCTGCTTCATAAAAATCTGCAACTTTATGAAGCATATAATCTAGTGAGCCTGTTTTTTCACCAATGGCTAGCATTTGTGTAACAAGTGGTGGAATAATCCTATGTTTTTTCATCGGTTCCGTTAAAGAACTTCCCGTTTCTAAAGAAGCTCTCGCTTGGCGTAAAACTTGAGCTAACACTTCATTTCGAACAATTCTCTCAGTTAAAATTAAAGACTCAAGGATTGGAACGGAATTTTCTAGTAGTGATCCGAGAGTCCTGGAAAAACGAGCAATTATTGCTTTTTGATACAATTTTCCTACTATAGGCACCTTTATTATACCATAATCAATGTAGATACGTGTCGATTGATTGTTAAGAATTAGTAACAAAATGGTAAAAAATACAGCCGAAAGGACTAAAATTAACCAAAGGTAATTTATGACAAAATCACTAATTTCGATAACAACTTTCGTTATCGTGGGAAGCTCGCTGTTTAATTGGTCAAATAATTGTTCAAAAGTTGGTATCACATATAAAAGTAAAAACCCAACAATGATGAAGGAAATAATACCAATTATACTTGGGTACGTCATCGCTGATTTTAATTTTTGTCTTGTTCGATATTGCTTATCATAATAATCTGCTAATCTCTCTAATGTAATATCCATTGTCCCACTTGCTTCACCAGCCTGTAGCATATTAACAAATAATGGTGAAAAAATATGGTCATGTTTCCTACAGGCAGATGAAAGGGAGGAGCCTTCTCTTAAATCAACTTCAATTTGCAATAAAGCTTTTTTTAACACTTTGCTTTCTGTTTGAGCTGATAAAATTTTTGTTCCTTCTACAATCGAAACACCAGAGCGAATTAATATAGCAAACTGACGTAAAAAGACAACGAAGTCAACATGCTTGACAGGGTTTCCAATATAAATTTCTTTCGTCCAAATGGAATCTTTTTTCTCTTCAGCTTTTAAAAGGCGAAGTCCTTTTTGGTGTAGTTTTCTTGTGAGTGCTTGTTTCGAGTTTGCTTCCATCACACCTCGGTGGAGCTTACCTTTTCGGTCTCTTGCTTCATAATTAAATTGAGGCATGTCCATTCTCCTCTAAAATTCCTCGAACTGCTTCATATGTTACGAGCTTTTGTTTCATCAAATCTTTTACATGCATTTGCATCGTTTGCATTCCTAACTCACGAGAGGTTTGAATAACATTTGGAATTTGATGCAGCTTTTGATTTCGAATTAAGTTTTTGACACTATGATTATTAATTAAAATTTCTGCTGCAGCTACACGACCATTTCCTGTTTGTACTGGAAACAATCGCTGGGAGATAATCGCAACTAAAACGGTTGCAAGCTGGTATCGAATTTGTTCTTGTTGGTTAGGTGGAAAAACATCGACAATTCGCTCAATCGTTGCCGGGGCACTTAACGTGTGTAACGTACCAAACACTAAATGCCCAGTTTCAGCAGCAGCGATGGCTGTTGATATTGTTTCTAAATCACGCATTTCCCCAACTAATATCACATCTGGATCTTGACGTAACGCTGCTCGAAGACCTGATGAAAACCGTGCTGTATCAGATCCGATTTCCCGTTGATCGATAATACACTGCTTGTTAGAATGTGTATATTCAATTGGATCTTCTAATGTAATAATATGCTTTCGGTCCGTACGATTAATATAATCAATCATCGATGCCAGTGTCGTTGATTTACCACTTCCAGTTGGACCCGTTACGAGTATGAGCCCCTGCTCTTTTTCAGAAATACGTTTTAAAATTGGAGGCAGGTTTAAATCATCGATAGAAGGGACTTTACTCGGTATTAAACGAATAGCAGCTGAAACACCGCCTCTTTTTTTATATACATTTATACGAAAGCGTGAAACATCTTTTAATTCATAGGAAAAATCGACTTCCCCACCTACTAAAAATTGTTCAAACAATTCTTTTCCCATGATCTCCTTCATTGAATTGGAAAGTTCTTCAGTAGAAAGTGGTATTCCTTCTTGTAAACGAAGCTTTCCATGAATTCGAAATACAGGAGCCATATCCGTACTTAAGTGAACATCTGATGCGTTTAAATCATGTGCTCGACGTAAAATAGATTCTACAACTTGTTTCATTGTAATCCCTCTATTCCATTGCTACTCGTAAAATTTCTTCTGTTGTCGTGAGTCCGCTTTGTACTTTTTTTAAACCATCTTCAATTAAGAATGTTAAACCGTTTTTAATGGCCATTTGTCTAATTTCATTTAACGATGCTTCATTCATAATGGCATTTCGGATATCCTCAGTTATTTCTAATACTTCATGAATTGCTGTTCGACCTTTGTAGCCTGTCATATTACAAGTTGGACAGCCTTTTCCTCGATAAACCGTATCAATATAAACGTTATATTTAGCGAAAATTTGCTTTTCCCGTTCACTGGCTTCTTCAGCTTGTTTACAGTCACGGCAAATTTTACGAATCAGTCGTTGGGAAACGACACCTCCTAATGAAGAAGCAATGAGAAATGGTTCTACCCCTAAATCCTTTAGCCGTCCAACCGTACTAATGGCATCGTTTGTGTGTAGGGTAGAAAAAACTAAATGTCCTGTCATCGATGCACGAATTGCCATTTCAGCCGTTTCTAAATCACGAATTTCTCCAACCATAATAATGTTTGGGTCTTGTCGTAAAATAGCACGAAGTCCTGTCGCAAACGTAAGACCTACATTTGGGTTCACTTGAATTTGATTAATTCCTTCAATTTGATATTCAACTGGATCTTCAATGGTAATAATGTTATATTGTTCTTCATTTAAGATATTAAGAGCCGAATACATCGTAGAAGATTTTCCACTACCTGTTGGTCCAGTTATCAATACCATTCCATGTGGCTTTTTAATGAGTGTTAAAAATCGATTTAAGTTCGCTTCTGAAAAACCAAGCTGCTTGACATCATTAATAGTAGAACCAAAGTCTAAAATACGGATAACAATCTTTTCACCAAAAATCGTCGGTAATGTACTTATACGCAAATCGATCTTTCTGAAATCGATATCCATTTTGATTCTACCATCTTGAGGGATACGCTGTTCTGTAATATTTAAATTGGATAAAATTTTTATCCTTGTAATTAAATGGTCTTGAATTTGTTTTGGTAATTGTCGTTCTGTTCTTAATGTCCCATCAATTCTGAAACGCACACTGATATTTTGTTCATGTGGGTCAATATGAATATCACTAGCATTTTGCGTAACGGCTTGCTGAATGATTTGATTCACAAGCTTAACAATCGGTGAGTCTTCATCCTCCAAGTTGGTCGTTGTAAGGTCTGATACAACATTTTTTGCAATCCATTCTTCATCAAACTCTTCAACTTCATAAAGCCTGTTAATGCTTTTTATAATTTCTTCTTTTATGGAAATGACAGGCTCAATCGTAAATCCAGTGGAAAGACGTAAATCATTTAAGGCAAAATAATCGAGTGGGTCTGCCATTGCAACAAAAAGCTTTCCAGATTCCTTTTTTAGCGGAAGAACGAGGTTGCGTTTGGCAAACTCTTTTGGGACTAGCTTGATTAACGATTTATCAAAAGGATAGTTATATAAGCTAACATGGGGAATACCGAGCTGAAATTCTAATACTTCAACAAGCTGAAGTTCGGTAATATACCCTTTTTGTAGCAATACATCCCCAAGCTTTTGATTAGGACCTTTTTCTTTTAACGCTTTTTCTAATTGTTCTTCTGTAATCATTCCACTACTTACAAGGATATCACCGAGTCGTTTCGGTTTATTTAACATTATTCATCCACCTCATCAGAAGGAGTCGTTTCACTATTTTCAAGCTGTTCACGAACGATATCTTCAACCTTTTGTTCTAGTTCTTCTTCTGTTAATTCTTCTGTATCAGTCTGTGATTCACCATCTTCTAGGAATGCTTCCGTTTCTAAAGCATCTGTCGCTTCAATAGGCTCAGCTGTACCATGAACTTCTTCTCCTGGGTGAGCAGGATAAAAATCTTTTGTAAGAAGCTCTTTTTCAATTATACCGCCAGCTTCATTTAGCGTAACTCGATAAATCGAAGCAGATGTAGCAGCTATACCGTTCTTCCTTGTAAAACTAGAGCCTCTCTCCATTTCTTCATCATAATAGACAATTGGTTCATCATCGTAATAGGTTAGATTTTCTATTTCAATTTGATATTGATAAATCAATGGAGGTCCAAAAAGCTCAACAATGAATTGATTTTCTTTAATCGAAAATTTTAATTGATAGGAATAATGGTTAGGGTTTTGAAAGACAAAATCCAATCGGTTTGGCGATACCTTCACATCATAACCAATTGTTGTATAGCTAGGAAGAATACGACTTGTCGTCCGTTTTAATATATCAAAATTGGATTTCATACTCGTTTTATAGATCGATGAAGCTAAAAAGCTCCATTCGTCATCTGTAAAATTTCGTTTACTTTGACTCATATAATCGTTTAAAGAAAAGATACTACCTGCAGGAATTTCGATTTCTTGATAGCTTGAAGTCCAATCTTGAATAAAATCTAAATACGAATCAGGAATGATGGTGCTTGATGAAGAAACGGTTTCGCTTTTCTTTTGAATGAAATAACGATTTAAATCAAACGAGTGGTTTCCTGTTTGTAAATAACTAGCAATAGACGTTAAGTCTTTCTCTATTTGCTTCAAGTTTAAGTTTGATAGATAAGTACTGTTTGTTTTTTCCTTAATATTTTCTTGTATTTGATCCATATTGATTGTTACTAAAATTGGATTTTCTGTTTCTTTTTCCATTTTTTCTATTGTCTCATTGATTTGAAAGGTAAAAGAGTTAAGGGGAATCTCCCAATCTGTATCATCTACATTAAAATCTATGGTCGTTTCATTTTGCCATTGATTGATCTTTTCGGCAATTTGTTTTTTTAAATTTTCTTTCGAATCGTAAACAATCGATTCGTTTGCAATATATGCTTTTTTAGAATATTGATTTTGAAAGGAACCATTCCATTCATTACATCCTGTTAAGCTTATGAGGACAAAAATGGCTAATACAATGTGTAGTGCTCTCATGTTTCTGACCTTCTTTTATGTTGAAAATTTTAGGAATTTCGTCCTATCCATGTGGATACTATTATTCTATAATAAAATGCAAAGGAGTAGAATTAGGAATGTATTAAATCAATGTGAAGATTTCGTGAAAGAAGTTGGGGGATGGGGAAAAAGTATGAAAAATTGGTATAAAAAGGAAAAAGGGATAACGTTAGTTGAAATAATTGTCTCCATAGCACTTTTAACGATTGTTTTAACCATATTTGCATCCTTCCTCACACAGTCTACATTATTTACAAAAAAAAATGAAGAAGGGATTATAGCTGTAAACTTAGCTAGACTTGTGTTAGATGAACTAAAGCAATACCCCCAATCATTTCCTGATGGAGAAGTCGTGTATGAAACGTTTAATATTGAAGGAAAGCCAAATATAACGGCTGTAAATGAAGATGGCACATTTAAACAAAGTAATCAACACAAGCTCCGTTTAACTGTGACATCAGTAGTCGAGACGGATACTTTTCAGGTGAAGCTAGAAGTTATATCGAATGATGGGGAAACGGTAACAGAAACCTATGGTTTAATCGAGGTGTCACCATGATTTATCGAATAATACGGAACGAACGAGGAATGACACTTGTTGAGTTGTTAGCGGCCTTAACCATTTTTATCATACTGATTGGAATTGTTTATGGTATTTTAATTAGTATTGTTCAAAATATGGAGCACCGAAAAGAACAAGAAGATGCAAGAAGAGAGGTAAATTATATTTTAACTCTTTTAACGAACATTCATCAAAAGAGTAGCTATTACGAAATTCAATCAATTGATCATACAAGATTTGAAATTCGATATATTTTTCAAGGAGAAGAAAAGATAGAACAAATTGTAACGGCACCTTATGAGTGGGAGCTTATAATTAATGGACAAAGCCTCCAAGATAAAATAGCCATCGATACAAAAAAGGAAAACCAACTTTCTATTCATGTATCTCTGACATTAACAAATCACGATAAGCGATTTGATGAAGTTAAAATTGAGACGATCATTTCTCGAATGACACCAGCAAAAGGGGGAGAGGATGGATGAAAAAAAAATACGGCGAATCGGGCTCAACCCTTATCATCGTACTTATTTCCATTACTCTCCTCATGACAATTGGAACGGTTATTCTTTCTCAGTCCATTACGACAGCAAAGCAAAAAGAAAAGACAGAATCCATCTATCGTGCTACCCATATTGCCGAAATGGGTGTTACGTATGTGATGAAAAAAGTAGAAGGGTATGTTGATGAAAATCCACCTACTGAAAATTTGGCTGAATACGTAACGGAAATGTTTAATGAAGTCGATAAACAAGTAGATCAATATGTGATTGACAGTGAACATCCGAATCGAAAGTTTTCATTAGATCAAGTTGATATATCTATTGACAATGAAAGCGGGGCAGTTAAAGCAACCTTTACGATTGTCGGGATGGATGAGAGGGATGAGGAAGCAATAAAAGCTACAGTAGAAATTAATGGCTTAATAGAAGATGATGAATCTGGAAATAAGTCAATTGAAGATTACAATAAATTATTGAATCAACCGGATAGCGGAGAAACTTTTGATGAAAAAGTTGAATGGAAGAAAAATGAACAAATTAAATTTGATACTAATATCATACTCAATAATGGTGGTTATTTAAAAAATAGTAAAGCAACTGTCAATGGTGATATATATTCAGATGAAGATTTCACTTTTGACTCAGGGAGTGGTGAGCTTAAAGTTTGTGGTAATAGTGTCTTTACCAAACAGTTAAGTCTCAAAACAGCTACATTTCATACAAACGGTTCTGTTTATGTAAAAGATGGGCTAAATATAGAAAATGGAGAATCAGACATCTATATCAACCAAGACTTCATTCTTGATGTTGGCACAAACACTTCAAGTATAGGAGAATCGGCTAGTATAGATATACATGTTAATGGAAACCTTGTATTCTTAAATGTAAAAGAAGATCGTTTACTAGAAGGCTTAAAAAACACAAATATTAAAGTAGTTGGAGATGTATATGTGTATTATCAAGGAAAAGAAGAACCAGTCATTAATCCTAATGGTAATTTTACTCCAGAAATTAAAGAATATAATGTAGATCGTAACAAAAAAGAGAAGGGTACAATTATTTACCATTATCCAAATCAAGCTGATATTTTCATAGATGGCTGTTCCCAACCAAATAATGATCAAGGTAAAAAACAACAAAAGTCAATTGTTGAAATAACGAACGTAGAATATTAACGGAAATTCTGTCACACTTGGCGGGATTTCCGTTTTTGTTTATTAAAAGCCCGTAAATTTTGAAAAGTTGCCCGCAACTTTAAATAAGTAGCCCGTAAAAATGAAAAGTAGGCCCGTAAATTACATATACTCGCCCTTAACTCACATATAAAAATTTTTGAATATACAAATTAAAAGAAATAAGCTATAATTAAAGTGTACCATTCGTTATAGTACAGTTGGGACGGAAGGGGTGTGAAAATGTTCGATTTAGATTTGCGGAGTCGAAAGCCCATTTATGAGCAGTTAGTTGAAAAGTTTAAGGAACTCATTTTTAGTGAAGTTTTAAAACCAGATGAAAAACTTCCTTCTGTTCGGGCACTTGCACAGCAGTTAACGATAAATCCAAATACAATTCAAAAAGCGTATCGCGAATTAGAACGTCAAGGATACATTTATACTGTTCAAGGAAAGGGAAACTTTGTTCAACCAATTACGGGAAATATAAACAAACAAGAAATTGAAAAGATTAAAACAGAATTAAAGAAGAACATAAAGGAAGCACTGTTTGTAGGTGTAACAAAAGAGGAGCTTCATCAACTGATTGATGAGGTAGAAAGGAGAGAGAAACATGATTGAGGTTAAGGGCATTTTTAAATCCTATGAAGAGCAAGAAGCACTAAATGATGTTCATTTATCCGTTCAAAAAGGCTCTATATACGGACTTTTAGGTACAAATGGTGCCGGAAAGACAACTTTACTGAAAATATTAGCTGGTATTTATAAACAAGATAAAGGAGAAGTATTAATCAATGGTTCCGCCATATATGAAAATGAATGGATAAAGGATCGTATTATTTTTCTATCAGATTTTCTCTATTTTTTCTCTCATTACACAGTAAGACAGATGGCAAACTACTATAAAAGCATGTATTCTTCCTGGAACGAAGAACGCTATCATGCGTTAAAAGAAGTGTTTGAACTTGATGAAAATAAAAAAATTCAGCGATTTTCAAAGGGGATGCAGCGACAAGTTGCCTTTTGGCTAGCGCTTTCTTCGATGCCTGATGTGTTTATTTTAGATGAACCGTTTGATGGACTTGATCCAGTTATGAGAAAAAAGGTGAAAAATTTAATCTTACAAGACGTAGCAGAAAGGGAAATGACCGTATTAGTATCTTCTCATAACTTAAGAGAAGTGGAAGACTTTTGTGACTATGTAGGTATTCTACACAAAGGAAAGATGCTTTTTGAACGGGATCTTGATGATTTGAAAAGTGATATTCATAAAGTACAAGTTGCCTTTAAAGATGAATTCCCGAAAGAATTTTTACAATCCCTACGAGTTCTATATAAAGAAAAACGAGGAAGTGTCATGCTATTTATCGTAAAAGGAGAACGGGAAGAGGTTTTATCTCAAATCGAGCAATTTAATCCAGTTATTGTTGATTTATTACCGTTAACACTTGAAGAAATTTTCATTTATGAAATGGGGGATGTTGGCTATGCCATCCAAAACATCTTGGTTTAATAAAGAAGCTTTCATACAAGATTTTCGTAGTGTCGGATGGATTGGACTTCTATCATTAATCGCTTTATTCTTTATTTTACCAGTTCGACTTTTGTTTGAATTTACAACGAAACCAATAAACACACAAGATTACTTTATTTCGAACTTAAATGATGTGCTTTTTATTAACTTTCCGCTGCAAATCATGTTATTTTATGTCATTCCCGTTTTACTTTCCATCTTTTTATTTCGTTATTTACATGTCAAACAGCAAGCGGATATGATTCATAGTTTTCCAATAAAAAGGGAAAGGCTATTTTTTCATCGTATTTTAAGTGGACTTTTTCTACTTTATACACCAATTTTAATCAATGCTTTCATCGTTCTTTTAATCATTCAAACACTAGGTATTCAAGATTATTTATCATATGGACAGGTTTTCGAGTGGCTCGGAATCGTTATGTTGTTTGAGGGACTCATGTTTTTTGCTGGGGTACTCATTGCAATGCTAACAGGTATTTCAGCTGTTCAAGGGATTTTAACTTATATTTTTCTCTTTTTCCCACTTGGTTTTAGTATTCTTTTAATTTATAACTTGAAGCAAATTTTTCATGGCTTTCCGGCTAACTATTATTTGAAAGAAGAGGTTATGTATCTTTCACCAATTTCAAGGCTACCGATGTTAATTGAAGAGCCTATTTATTTCATTGAAGTTATTATATATATCCTATTGTCTATTGCATTTTGCTTTTTATCCTTATGGTTATATAAGAAAAGAAATATAGAAGCAGCATCTCAAGCGATTGCATTTCCTCAATTAAAGCCAATTTTTAAATACGGTGTAACATTTTGCTTTATGCTTTTAGGTGGACTCTATTTTGTAGAATTTGAAGAAGCAGCAAGCTCTTTTTGGATTTATTTTGGCTATATTTCCTTCTCTCTTATAGGTTATTTAATTGCAGAAATGATCTTACAAAAGAGCTGGCGTGTATTTTCAAGTTTAAAAGGATACGTCATTTATGGACTTGTCACAGGTTTATTACTCGTTGTTTTCCATTTTGATTTAACAGGTTATGAGAAAAAACAGCCACCTTTAAGTGAAATTGAAAGTATTTATTATGGACCATACTACAATCCAGAATTTGTAGATGATCCAAAGGAATATGACCTAAACGTTTATCATGATTCTAGAAATATAGAGGCTATTTATAACATTCATCAATATTTAAGCTCAAACAAACAACCATTTGATAACAACTACGGTTATGAAAGAGTTACGATTATATACAATTTAAAAAACGGAGATCAAATTATTCGAGAATATTCCATTTATGATAAAAAATCAATGGAAGAGTGGTATAACCAAATTTATTCATCAGAAGAGTATAAGCTAAAATATTTCGAAATTTTAAATATAGAGCCTGAAAATGTTGATAAAATAACGATTTCAGCAAGTCATTTTAAAAATAAACAAACATTTATTACAAAGCCAGAAGATATCATCGAAGCGGTAAACATTTTACAAAGTGAAGCGAGAAATGCAGATTTTGAAACATTAAATGATCAACGTGAACCGTGGGGAAGCATCAATCTTACTTTAAGTAACGGAGATACCATTCACGAAACTTGGTATAAAAAATATGATCAGTTTACAGAGTGGCTAAAACAAAAAGAAATGTTTGCTGATGCCACCATAAGTTCAGAGGATGTTACGAAAGTATATATTGCAAAGCAAAGAGATTTAGAACGTATTCAAGAAGAAAGACTGGGTTACCATAAAATTTTTGAACGTGCAGAAGAATATGATTTTATATTAAAAGTTGAAGATAAATCACAAATTGAGGAAGTACTTGAAAATGTTTCAATGTATCGAGAAGGGGAATATGTGGTAGCCATCTATTATGATTTTGAGGAAGGTTTTTATGAACTTAGAGGCTTCACTGATCAATATATACCAGATTTTGTAAAAAATCAGTTAGACTAATTGATAGGATGATCCAACATGCTAATGGAATTGGAAAATGTTCAATTTCAACAAATTTACCATTCCTTTTATCAAAAAGTATTAAATATAGCTAAAACCATTGTTCGAGATTATTTTTTGGCGGAAGATATATTACAAGAAACCTTTTTAAAAGTGTATCAAAACTTAAATCAGATCAAACATATTGAAAATGTGGGTGCATGGATTTCGGCAATAGCAACAAGAACGGCCATCGATTTTCTACGAAAAGAAGAAAGAGCGTCTTTTATTGAAATAAATGAAGATCTTCTTTACCCTAGTGGGCGTTCTGAAGAAATTGAACATTTAGTTGAAACAAGAATGTTAAAAGAAAAAATCGAAAAGCATATTCAACAGTTAAAGCCATCGTACAGACAAGTAATCGAACTAAAATATCGGAAGGGACTAAGTGAGAAAGAAATGGAGAAGGAGTTAAATCTATCAAAGAGCAATGTCAAAACAAGGCTCCATCGTGCAAGAAAAACGTTAAAAGAAAATATAGCGATGTGACGAAAAAAGGCTGTCCGATAAGTCCCTAAAATAAAGAGCGAGGAGAAAAAACACGCGTTTTTCCCCTTGCTTTTTCATTTTTTTGTTTTTCAACTGAAAGTAGCTACCGGATGCCTGATACTTTCAAGATATTGTGGGCTAAAGACACAATCACAAATTCGACTTGGATAGGAAGCCCTATCTCCACCTTTATAATGAGAAAAGAGTTGATCATCGATACAGCTTCAACCATTTCGTCCACTACTCGCGACTCATGATTTTCCGGTAAGAGGGATTAAATATCGTAAATAACTTGGATTTATCGTGGATTATACGATTTAAATACAGGGGTTTCTCTTCTTTTTGGTGTCTCTTTTTCCTTTACCTCGAAAAAGTGTCATATGGATGGTATCGTTTTTAGTAGTGATATCGTTAGATTACTCATAAAAGATCGCCCTTCCTGTAAATGTTTGTTTGGTCACTTACATTTTAATAGAAAAGGAGATTTTTTTTTTGCTCTTTTTTTGAAATAATTACAGGATCTGTAATGGAAATTGGTTGATTGAAATGAAGGTGGCGGCGACTCCTGCGGGAACAGCACGGGCCGAAGACCCCACAGACGAGCTGGCGAGTCGAGGAGGCTGAGGCCGTGCCCGCGGAAAGCGTCCGTCACCGAAATAAAATCAACTGAATTTAATTTACTATGAAAGGGACTGTATTTTTTGGACAGCCTATGTCTCAAAAGACAGAACACCTTTCTTTTCTGATATACTAATATTGTGAACAAAAGGAGGGGTATTTGTGAGTCAAGTAAATGAAACGATGGAACTCATTAAAAAATTAGTGTCCATTCCAAGTCCATCTGGAAATACAAGCAAAGTTATTTCTTTTATTGAAGAGTACATAAAGGATTGGGGAGTTGAAGCAAACAGAAATCATAAAGGTGGATTAATGATTACGATCAAAGGAAAAAACGATGATAAGCACAGACTCCTAACAGCACACGTCGATACACTTGGGGCGATGGTTAAGGAAGTTAAAGCGAATGGTCGACTGAAGCTTTCAATGATTGGTGGTTTTCGCTGGAATTCAGTTGAAGGAGAATATTGTGAAATAGAAACAGCAAGTGGAAAAACATATACGGGTACGATTTTAATGCACCAAACATCTGTACATGTGTATAAAGATGCTGGTAAAGCGGAGAGAAATGAAGAAAATATTGAGGTGCGCTTAGATGAACGAGTTTCCTCAGCTGATGAAGTACGGGAATTAGGTATTGAAGTAGGAGACTTTGTTTCCTTTGATCCACGTGTTCAAATAACGAAAAGTGGATATATTAAGTCCCGTCATCTTGATGACAAAGCAAGTGTAGCTATTCTATTGCAGATTATTAAACGTATTCAAGAAGAAAAACTGGTTCTTCCATATACGACTCACTTTTTAATTTCCAATAATGAAGAAATCGGATATGGTGGTAACTCCAATATTCCAAAAGAAACCGTTGAATATATTGCCGTTGATATGGGAGCCATTGGTGATGGTCAAGCTTCGGATGAATATACCGTATCTATTTGTGCAAAAGATTCAAGCGGTCCTTACCACTATGGATTACGTAAGCATTTAATCGAATTGGCGAGGGAAAATCAAATTGACTATAAAGTAGATATTTATCCTTTTTACGGTTCGGACGCATCTAGTGCTATCCGAGCTGGAGCAGACGTAAAGCATGGTTTAATTGGTCCAGGAATCGATGCTTCTCATGCGTTTGAGCGCACCCATAAATCATCTCTTCTAAATACAGAAAAATTAATTTTTGCTTACGTTCAATCACCGATGGTAGAAGAATAAATTAATTGAGGTTGCCCGATAAATCCTTAAAAAAGCACGAGGAGAAAGGACATGTATTGGAGAGCGTTTGATTGAAATGAAGGTGGCGGCGACTCCTGCGGGAACAGCGAGCCAGGCGAGACCCCACAGTGCGTTAGCACGAGGAGGCTCGCGGATCGCCCGCGGAAAGCGTCCGCCACCAAAATGGAAATCAATCGAATCTAATTCACAACTATAACATAAGAAAGGGCTGTACTTATCGGTAAGGCCCTTTTTTATCTTTACAGAAATTTTAAGTTCAATAAAGTGTTGAAGTACTTTCTTTGTAGGTATTTTGTGTCTAGCTTCAAGCGGCATCGGCTTGGGTCGCTTCGACCCTGCTGTGGCGGCAAAAGTCTCCTCGCAGGTCCTCCAGCGCCCTTTGCCTATAGGCGGGCACTTTTCTATTATAAAATAAATAATCCGTATAAAAACAAAATAAATCTCCATTAATGTTACGAATACAGTCTATCTCTTTGGCCAACAACGTCCGACATATGGATTAAAATCATATAAAAATTGGAATTAGAAAAAACTTGAAAATTTAAATTGAGAATGATGAAATAGAAGAATAATGGGAGAAAGTGATTGTCATAAGAAAGGGGGCAATAGTGGTGTTAACATTAATAACAAATGGCAAAATTTATACATTCAATCAAAAGGAAGAAATCGTTCAATCAATAGTTGTTGATGGAGAAAAAATAATTGATTTAGGTACAGACCGTGACATGAAATTACAATATGGGTCTCAAATTAAAAACATCATTGACTTACAAGGAAAAACGGCTATCCCTGGACTAACTGATAGTCACATGCATCTTTCGGGAGTTGCTTCTAACTTTATTGAGCTTAATTTAACTGGTGTCAAATCGAAACAAGAAATGCTTAATCAAATCAAAGAAAAAGCTAGTTCTTTACCGAAAGGAGAATGGCTTTTAGGTCGAGGCTGGGATGAAAATTTATTTGAAGAGGGAAGCATTCCAACAATTGCTGAACTAGATGAAGCAGCGAAAGATCACCCATTATTTTTAGGACGGATTTGTGGGCATGCATTTTTAGCGAACAAAAAAGCATTTGAAGTTTGTCAAGTAAGCCCTTTACATGTACCAGCAGGTGGCGAAATCGTTTTAGATCCTATAACGAAAGAGCCAACTGGATTAATTTTAGAAACAGCTTCTGAGTTATTTACGAAACATATACCTGATAAAAGCTATGAACAATGGAAAGCTGCACTGAAAAAAGCGATGGAATATTGTATGAAATGTGGTTTAACATCCATTCATACAAATGATCCATTATATTTAGGAGGTTTTGACCAAACGTATCAGCTTTATGATGAATTAATTCATCAAGAAAAGATTGGTTTAAGATGTCATTTATTAATTGATTACCCTTTTCTTTCATTATTAAATGAAAAAAATAGGCTGCCTGGTTATGGGAACTCACGACTGAATATTGGCGCAATTAAAATTTTTGCAGATGGTGCCTTAGGAAGAAGAACCGCATTGTTATCAGAACCATATGAAGATGATCCATCAAATTATGGAACAGCTATACACGATGAGAAAAAGCTATTTGAAATGATACAAAAGGCTAGAGAATATAACGCTCCTGTTGCCGTTCATACAATCGGAGACAAAGCTTTAGAAAATGTTTTAAACATTTTAGAACAATTGCCTGAAGTGTCAATGCGAGATCGTGTCATTCATGCTTCCATATTAAGACCAGACTTAATTCAACGAATGAAAAAAACAACTCTTATCGCGGATATCCAGCCACGGTTTATTCCGAGTGATTTTCCGTGGATTGAAGAAAGAATAGGGAAAAAGCGAACGGAATTTGCGTATCCTTTTAAGACAATGCTTCAAAATGGAATACTTTGTGCTGGTGGGTCTGATGCACCAATTGAGCCTGTTGAACCATTATTAGGCATTCATGCTGCTGTGACTAGAAAAAGAAAAGAGGAACACCACGATGGTTACATACCACATGAAAAGATTTCGATCAAAGAGGCGATTCAACTGTATACAATTGGTGGTGCATACGCTTCTAATGAAGAAAACGTGAAAGGAACGATTGAAAAAGGAAAATACGCAGACTTAACAGTGCTTTCTCATGATTTACTCCAGCTAAAGGACCCGGATGAAATTTTAGATACATCAGTTGAAATGACCATTATCGGAGGAAAACAGACGTATACAAAATATGAATAACACGAGCTAACCTTTCATTATAGTATTGTAATCAAGTTAATCAAGTAATAAATGGGGGATTTTATATGAGTATTGGATATTTTAACGGTCAATTTATTGATTTAAATAAGGCTGTTTTACCGATTGAAGAAAGAGGTCATCATTTTGGCGATGGTGTTTATGAGCTCATTCGTTGCTATAATGGAAAGCCATTTATGTTAAAAGAGCATATCGAACGTCTTTTTAACAGTGCAAAAGAAATCAAATTAAAGATAGGTCAAACGAAAAAGGAAATCGAGCAATTAATTTTTGAAGGAATTGAAATATCAGGACTTTTAAATAGTGATGTATACTTGCAGATTACTCGTGGAATTGCTGAAAGAAATCACCTGTTTCCAAATGTTCCTGTATCAATATCTATGACTGTAAAGCCTTGGAAAGAAATGGACGCTAGTTTACGTGAAAAAGGAATTAAAACGATTTTCCATCCTGATGAACGTTGGGCTAATTGCTATATCAAATCATTAAATTTATTACCGAATATATTAGCCAAACAAACGGCTTATGAAAAAGGTTGCTTTGAAGCTATTTTGATCCGAGATGGCTATATTACAGAAGGTACAAGTTCTAACGTGTTCATCGTCAAAAACGGCAAACTTTATACAACCCCGCTTTCCAATCAAATTTTACCTGGAATTACACGTATGGCTGTCAAAAAGTATGCTGAACATTTACAAATTCCTTTACATGAAGAACATTTTACCCCGGAAGAATTATTAGATGCGGATGAAGTATTTATCACAAGTACAACGGCTGAAATTTTACCTATCGTTGAATGCGAAGGAAAAAGAATCGGTAATGGAAAGCCTGGGGATATAACGAAAGCTTTATATGAAGAGTTTCAAAGATTCATTGAATTATAAAAAAGAAGGGGATTATATGAACGTTATCGATTTACATTGTGATGCCTTATGGAAGTTAGCGAATGGTAACGGTGAAATTTCTTATTGTGATTCCTCAATACTTGATACAAATAAAAATAGATTAAAAGAAGGAAAAGTAAAAGTTCAAGCTTATGCGATCTTTATTGATCCAGAAGTTAAAACAGAGGAAAAATTTCGAAGTGCCCTAATCCAAATCGATTACTTTTATGAAGAAGTATTGAAGAAAAATCCAGAAATAAAACAAATCAAACGCTGGGGAGATTTTGATTTGTTAAAGGATGGAGAAATCGGTGCGTTTCTCACCCTTGAAGGAGTCGATTCAATTGGCAATGATTTAAATAAGCTTCGGCATTTATTTGAACATGGTGTCATGTCGGTTGGATTAACATGGAATTTTGCGAATTTAGCAGCAGATGGAGCATTAGAACCACGAGGTGCAGGGTTAACAAATTTTGGTAAAGAAATTGTTCGCCTGAACAATGAATGTCATGTCTTAACAGATGTTTCGCATTTATGTGAAAACGCCTTTTGGGATGTATTAGAGCTAGCTCACTATCCAATCGCCAGTCATAGTAATGCAAAAGCATTATGTCATCACCCTAGAAACTTATCAGATGAACAAGCAACAGCCATGTTTCAAAAAGGTGGCATGATTCATGTTGTGTATCATCCTCTATTTTTAAATGAAACAGGTGAAGCAACGATTGATGATATTATTAAACACATAGACCATTTTTGTTCTCTTGGTGGTGTCAAACAAATTGGTTTAGGCTCTGACTTTGATGGAATAGATGTAAAGGTAAAAAATCTAGAAGATGCCTCCAAGACTCAAAATTTAATGAATAAGCTGTTAAAGCATTTTAAAGAAGAGGAAGTAAAAGGCTTTGCCTATCAAAATTTTTTAAATAATCGACCTAAAAATTAAAATACTATTGAATTCCCATCATAATCTGGTAAAATATTTCTCAATTTACAGGAAATTGAGGTGGGAGAAATGATACGCAAGTTAACAAATCAAGATTATGATCAATGTTATCAATTTGTATCAACAAAACCTGCAGAAAATTTGTTTATCATTGGTGATATTGAAGCGTTTGGTTTTGATGAAGAGTTCCAATCCCTTTGGGGTGAATTTGATGAAAACGGTCGATTAAAAGCTGTTTTATTAAAATACTATGAAAATTATATTCCTTATGCCTCATCAGATTTTGATGCAAAAGGTTTTGCTAATATAATAAATGAAGATCCGCAATTTGAAATGCTTTCTGGAATAGAAGAGATTACTTCAAAAATAGAGCCATACATTAATAGACCTTTACAACATAAAAGAAACTTATTTTATGCAAAGTTAGATACGATGAATTATTTAGATTTATCAATAGATTTTTCTGAAGTAAAAATAGCAGATTTTGATGATATTCCGAGAATCGCTGACTTATATACAAAAACCCCTGAATTTACACGGGATGGTGCAAGCTATAAAGAAAGTCTTCAGAGAAGTATGGAAAAGGGTGTCGCACGAACCTATTACATTGAACGTGATGGAACGATGGTTTCTTCTGCTTCTACTGCTGCTGAAAATTCTCAATCCGCTATGATTGTTGGAGTTTGTACATTATCTGAATATAAACGAAAAGGTTTAGCCACTAAATGTATGACGAAATTATGCTATGATCTCCTGACAACTGGTAGAAGTCTCTGCTTATTTTATGATAATCCAGAGGCAGGAAACATTTATAAACGAATTGGCTTTCAAGATATCGGAAAATGGATGATGTATACGTACGAAAAAGTAAACGATAAGATTTTATCTAGAAGGTAGACGGGATAGAGCGTCTACCTTTTCTTTTGTTACGTGAGAAACCGATGATAACTATATAGAAACTCCGGATAAAAAAGTAAAAGGTTCACCCAGTAAAAAAACAACCGAAGTTAAAAATTTTATCCTATCTTCTAAAATTTCCATTTTTAATCAAATAAAGTTAGAGAAAATATTTTACATTATATACAAATAAATGATTGTAACATAATAATTAATGGAATATAATTACTATAAAGAAAATTCAGAACATTAGGAAAGGAGAGTGAGTTAAGATCCATCTTTCCATTTCAGAACATGTTAAAGACTTCATACGAAAAAAGGGAGGGATTGTAACAATCGACCTTTTCGAACCTGTTAACTGCTGTGCTGCAGGGCCTGACATTACAACCTCTTTTCAAAAGCCAAAAAAGCTACAAAACTACAAACAATACGAGAAAGATGGCATATGCTTTTTTATTAGCAAACAAATTATTTTGACCGCTCATTCCTTAGAACTCACGTTAAAGGGATTCGGTCTATTTAAATTTTTGCATGTTCATGGCTATCAACCATTTCGCGAACAAGTTAGGTGATCAACATGGCGGAAATTCAACCACTACACCAATATTTAAATGAAATGGCCAATCGTTATACAGCATGGTTTGATGTTTATCGTGATGATGAGTTAGGGAGTATACCTCTATCTTTCAGCGCTCACTTTAAACGACGTGATGAGAAATATTTAGTCACGAAAACAATTAAAGTTTGGAGTCTTGAGAATGACCAGCATATATATGTCACTCATTTTAATAAACAACTCACTTTAAAAGAAATAAAAAAATTAAAAGAAGAACTTATGGAAACCTCTAAAAATCAATTACCAAATCATCCAGAGCATATGTCTACCATTTTTACAGCTATTGTAGTAACCGATCAAGAGGTAGATCAAGAGGTTGTGAAATTCGTAAAAAAGTTTCGAAAGCTCAAGTTTATCAAATATGGATTACACGGTTGGTATGAGTTATATATCGGTATTGTCGACATCCAGAATAGACAAGTATATATCCATTCAAAAGGTAAAGAGTTTATTCAACCATTTAAACAATCTATTCAATTGGGGTGAATGAAAGTGAATTTTTTACTTTTATTATTCATATGTGGCGCTCTATTAACTCTTGCCTATTTTACATATGGAAAGTTCCTTGAAAAAAAGCTAGAGATTGACCCATCAAGAAAAACGCCAGCTGTTGAATTATCAGACGGTGTTGACTATGTGGCGACGAAAAAGCCTGTTTTATTAGGTCACCATTTTGCAACAATTGCAGGTGGAGGACCAATAGTAGGACCGATTACAGCAGTTGTATTCGGTTGGGTGCCAGCAGTGTTATGGATTATTTTTGGAAGTATTTTTATGGGAGGGGTTCATGATTATACATCCTTACAAGCGTCCATTCGTCACCGAGGTCAATCAATCGGCACCATTATTAAAGAATATATTGGGAAAAGAGGCCAAACCTTATTTCTAATTTTTTCGATTGCGACCCTTATTTTAATAGTGGGTGTGTTTATTATTTTAGTAGCGGATACATTTGCTGCTGTTCCAGAGGCTGCGACAGCATCTGTTTTATTTATTCTACTAGCTCCGATCTTTGGGTTTGTTGTTAATCAAATGAGAGTGAATCTATTTGTAGCTTCTATTTTTGGCGTAATAGGTATGTTTTTATCGATTTATATCGGTATGATGTTTCCAATTCAGTTAGATTCATCTGTTTGGAGTATGATTTTAATTATTTATGCTTATGTTGCGTCTGTTTTACCTGTTTGGGTACTATTACAGCCAAGAGATTATTTAAATTCCTTCTTATTATATGGAATGATCATTGGTGCTACGATTGGGGTTATTTTATTTGCACCACAAATTAAGTATCCAGCTTATGTAGGCTTTTATAATGAAAATCTAGGATACTTGTTCCCAATCTTGTTTATCACAATTGCATGCGGAGCACTATCAGGGTTCCATTCACTTGTATCTTCAGGGACTACAGCGAAACAATTAGATAATGAAAAAAGTGGTCGATTTATTACTTATGGAGGTATGTTAATCGAGGCGTTTTTAGCGGTTATTGCTATTGGTTCGGTTATTTATCTATCACAAGCGGAATTTGCGGCACGTCTTGGAGAATTAAAAACACCAATCGGTATGTTTTCTGCTGGTATTGGTGAATTTATGTCTTCTTTCGGGCTCCCGATGGAAATAGGAACTTCCTTTGTTGCTTTAACTGTATCGGCATTCTTATTAACTTCACTTGACTCTGCAACAAGATTAGGACGATATGCTGTTCAAGAGTTCTGTGAGGAGAGGGCACCAAAGCTTGCGAAAAATCCACATGCAGCTACAGCGGTCGTTGTTGCGTTAGCAGCTGTTTTAGCTCTCTCTGGTACTTGGACGACTGTATGGCCTATTTTTGGTGCGGCAAACCAAATGCTTGGTGCACTTGCTTTATTAGCTGTTACAGCATGGCTTGCAAAACGTAAAACAAAAACCGCATTTACAGCTATTCCAATGGTTCTTATGTTTATTATTACATTAAGTGCACTTGTTGTCATTATGCAACAAAACTTCATAAAGGGTAACTACATTCTTGTTGTCATTGCCTCATTGCTTTTTGTACTATGCATTGCTTTAGTCTTAGAAGCATGGCAAACCTTTACAAGAACCAAGACAACTGATAAATCGATAAAAGTTTAATGGGGCCAGGCCCCAAAATGGATTTGTCGTTGGATTATACGATTTAAATACAGGGGCGAATTTTTGTGCTCTTTTTTGAAATAATCACAGGATTTGTAATGGAGATCGGTTGATTGAAGTGAAGGTGGCGGCTATCTTTAGGGAACAGCACGAGCCGAAGACCCCACAGACGAGCTTGCGAGTCGTGGGAGGCTGATAGAAAAGCGAAGGCGACTGCCCCAGCGTCGTACGAACGGGAGACTCTCCCATACTGAGATAAAGGAGACACCGCGAGGAACGAGCGGATGTCGACTTATCGTAGGGGAGGGAGAGGATCGTTCGCTAGACGCTAGGAGCCGGAGCTAGACAATACGCCCGCGGAAAGCGTCCGCCACCGAAATAAAATCAACGAAATTAATTTACAATGAAAGGGGCTTTACTTTTTGGAGAGCCCCATTTTTTATTCCTGCTTCTGCAAATAACGGCGATCTTTCATAAAAAGCCTCCAAAAATAAATGAATCCAGGAAATAGAATAACAAATCCTACAATATACGTGGTAAAGAGTGCCTTAAATGTATTGGGGTGGGTAAAGCCAGATTGTATCGTCACATCAGGATAGATCATATAAGGTAAATGAGCCTTTCCGTATGCATAGCTTGCTAAAAAATATTGAATGACAACAGCGACAACAGCAATTCGGGGTCTTCCTTTTACACCTTTTTGTTTTCTTGAAGGCAAGTATAAAGCAATTCCGGCAACAAAAAACATGAAGACTGAACTTATTAACCAAGGCAAGTAATCCATCATTCGGTTATATAACCAAGTGGCTTCTCTTTGCATTGTAAGCATAATAAAAAATGCCATCAGTAAAGAAATCGGTCCTAAAATAAGAGCATCACGCCTGTATATACGATAGGCTTCTAATTCATTTGCTTCATTCGAGTAATCAGCTAGTAATAAAGAAGAAAGAAAAAGTGTACTTGAAATCGCAAATCCGATAAACGAATATTCGTGTGGACTAGTAAAGAGTTGGTCTAAGCGGAGTCTTGCTGTACTATCAAGCATTTCGATATATCCACCATGTGTAATCGGTAAAACACTGATTAATAAAGCAGGAATGATAATTCCACTAATTCCCGATATATAAGTTAACATTTTCTCGTATTCTTTGGCGATATGAGAAAAAACAAGAAAGGCGCTTCGAATCGCAAGGAGTAGAAGGATAAGACTGCCTGGAATTAGTAAAACGGTTCCTAAAAGAAATGTGGCACCTGGGAAAAAGCTAACAAGAGCAACCACAATGGCAACGATAAAAACATTGGTTACTTCCCAAGTCGGGGAAAGATACCGATTAGCAATGTTCGTTGCTTTTGTTTTTTCACGATTCATATATACCATTGACCAAAATCCAGCACCAAAATCCATTGTTGCCATCACAGCATAAATAAAAATAAAACCCCATAAAAGAGAAATGGCAATTAACTCGTTGGTCACATTTATCTCCCCTTAATGTGCAAAATTATTGGATCCATCATTTGCTTGCCCATCTAAATCATGGAGAACAGGATGTCTTTTAAAATAGTAGCGTAATACAAGTACAACAGCTGCACTTAACACAATGTATACAAGCAAAAATAAGAAAAAGAGAACAGCTAAGTTACCTGATTGTGTAACTGATTCAGATGTTTTCATCATTCGATAAATAACCCAGGGTTGTCTTCCGGTACAAGCAAATATCCATCCAAATTCAATGGAAAGCATTGAAAGTGGACCTGCCAAAATAAAAGCCCACATAAAAAAACGATGAAATTCCTTTCGTTTCATGACTTTATTCCAAATAAACCCTGCCATTGATAAAAAGATTAAAAACGTTCCGATTAACACCATTGCATTAAATAACGTATGAACAAATAAAGGAGGCCACCATTCTCTTGGAAAATCATTTAAACCTCTTACAACCGTATCAAAGCTGTCGCCAGCAAGAAAGCTAAGAAGCCATGGAATTTCAATGGCCCATTTTACCGATTGCGTTTCTTCATCTGTATAACCCCCAATCGCAAGCGGTGCATAATCTTGAGTTTCAAATAACCCTTCAGCCGCTGCTAGCTTTTCTGGTTGATATTCATGTAGCATTTGGGCCGATTCATGCCCGTTTAATGCTGTAAGGAGTGAAAAAATTCCACCAATTGCTAGCCCAAGCATAAGTGCCTTTTTATGATAGGCGTAAACCCGTTCATTCTTTTTTTGGCGAAGCATTTGAAAAGCGGCAATGGAGACGATGACAAAGGCACCTGTCATAAAAGCAGATACTACAACATGTCCAGCCGTAACAAAAAAGCTCGGATTAAAAAAGGCTTTCCACGGATCAACATCGGTGACTTCACCATTTACCATTTGAAAACCACTTGGCGTTCCTTCAAATGCGTGAACATTTGTAATTAAAATAGCTGAAGCAGCTGCACCGATTAAAACAAAAGTAACACTGACAATTCTCATAAATGGTGAAATACGGTCAGCAGCATATACATAAATCGACATAAAAAGTGCCTCAACAAAAAATGCATAAATTTCAATTTGAAAGGGAAGAGCCATTACCTTACCGACTACTTCCATAAACCCTGGCCACAATAATGAAAGCTGAACACCGGCTATTGTTCCTGATGGAATGGCTACACCTAGCAATATCGCTAGCCCCTTCGTCCAGCGATTAGCCATCACAGCATAATCACGATCCTTCGTTTTTTGGTAAAGAAGCTCTGCAAATAAAATCATAAGAGGAATACCGACACCAAGAGTAGCAAAAATAATATGAAAGGCCATAGTCGTTCCAAACAATGTGCGGGCAATGACTAAATCTTCCACCATCAATCCATTCCTTTCATTTTCAAATCTAGATAAGTCAACCTTATTGTCCACATTTAACCAAAATCTATTCCCGAATTTGACAGATGAAAGAATGAGTTCTAGCAATAGACCCTGACCAAGAAAAATGTTACGGGGATTAATCGTACTTGAAACATTGGGAAATAATGCATAAAATAAGGAAAGGCTTACATGTTATTAAAAAATAATTTTACGAAAATGAAAAATAAGTATTGAAAACGTTTTAGTAATCTTGTATACTCCAATTAAGTAAGTTCCGAAACGTTTTGGAAAGGGTAATAAAAATGGTTACAATTAAAGATATAGCAAAAGAAGCAAAGGTCTCTGTTACGACTGTATCAAGAGCATTAAATGGATATTCAGATGTTAATGAAGAGACAAGAAAACGAATAATGGAAGTAGCAAAAAGACTAAACTATAGTCCTAATACATTGGCTAGAAGTTTAGTTATGAAAAAATCGAAAACGATTGGACTTCTTGTTTCCAACTTAACGAGAGAAGGGACAAAAGATAATTTCACATATGAAGTTCTTTGCGGAATTAACGATGCGGTTTCCCGTTTTGAATATGACTTAATTTTCTTTAGTACCACTTCCTCTAAACAATCAGAAAAGACATATACCCAGCTTTGTCGTGAAAGACGAGTTGAAGGCGTAATCATAATGGGAATTAAAACGAATGACCCATACCTTCAGGAAGTGGTTGAAAGTGATATACCATGTGTTCTCATTGATATCCCAATCGTTTCGAAAACAGTTGGAAATGTGACAACAGATAATTTACTTGGCGCGAAAGAAGCTGTTAAGCATTTACTAAAACTTAATCATCGAACTATTGGAATGATTAATGGCCATAATGAAGCATTTGTCAGTCAAGAGCGTTTAAAAGGCTATAAAGAAGCATTAGCGGAATTCGGAATTTCCTACAATGAGGATCTTGTTGAAAATGGACAGTTTACAGAGGAAGACGCCTATAAAGCAGCTGTTCGATTACTAAGTAAACATCCAGAAATGACAGCACTTTTTTGTGCAAGTGACATAATGGCGTTAGGTGTCATTCAAGCTGCTAAAGATTTAGGGAAAAACCTTCCTGTTGATCTATCCATTGTAGGCTATGATGATATTATTCTTTCATCCTATGTAACACCGAGTTTAACAACAATTCGTCAAAACAAGTATTTATTGGGAGAAGAAGCAGCAAAATTATTAATCGATATGTTAGATGGAAAAACAAAACCATATTCAAAAGTATTAGATACCGAATTAGTCATAAGAAATTCAACAACAGCATGCCTAGATCAGTGAAAAGAGATCTAGGCAAAGCTTAGCGAAAAATTGAAAACGTTTCGGATAATAATTTTTTTACGGTTTTCCAAAACGTTTCGGATAAAAGGAAAGGTGGAAGCAATGGACTATCGAGTAATTAAAGAAAATGACTTATTTTTACTAACAGATCAAAAAGGGGACATTCCAAAAACCGATGAATATGGTTTAGGTCTTTATACAAAGGATACACGTTATTTATCAAAGTTTGAGCTTTACATAAACAATATAAAGCCTGTACTACTTTCATCTGATGCTAGTGACAATTATGTTGCATCTATTTTATTAACAAACCCACATATGGAGAAGGATGGAAAATTAATTCTTTGGCGTGAATCTGTAGAAATCGAACGTAAGCGCTTTATCTACGATGAAGTTTTATATGAAACAATTAAAGTAACAAACTACTATCCGAAAAAAGTTGCATTCAATATTTCGGTAAAAATGGATGCTGACTTTGTGGACATGTTTATTGTACGTGGATTCCAACATGGAGAAGTTGGTACTAAACAAAAAACGACAGTAAATGAAAATGAAATGGTTTTCAACTACAAAGGTGCTGATTCGATTGACCGTCAGACGGTTATCAAATGGAATAAAGCACCGAAGCTTGTTGAAGAAGGAGAAGTTACCTTTCACTTTTCACTAGAGCACGGTGAAGCAGACGAAGTAACATTCATGATTTGCCCAAATACAGGAGAAAAAATATCAAAAGAATTTGTAGAACCAGAAGTAGCTTTACAGCAAATTAAACAATCCTATCAAGCATGGGAAGAACAATCGACAAAGATTGAAACAGATCATGAAGTATTAGAAAGATTAGTTGAACGTGGACTAAAAGATTTACGCGTTCTATTAACGGATTTAGGACATGGGAAATTTCCAGTCGCAGGCCTTCCTTGGTTTGGGGTGCCGTTTGGACGAGACAGTTTAATCGCTGCTCTACAAATGCTACCGTTCAATCCTGAAGTTGCTAAAGGTACATTAAAAACAATGGCTGCTTATCAAGGAACAAAGGTGGATCCATGGCGTGATGAACAACCAGGAAAGATTATGCATGAAATTCGCTTTGGAGAATTAGCCAATACTAATCAAGTTCCATTTACACCATATTACGGAACGATTGATGCAACACCTCTATTCTTAATTCTATTAACTGAATATGTAAAATGGACGGGTGATGTATCTTTATTTAATGAATTAAAAGATAATGTTGAACGAGCATTACAATGGATTGATCAATACGGTGATCGTGACGGCGATTTATATGTTGAATATCACCAAGAATCAAGTAAGGGTATTGCCAACCAAGGTTGGAAGGATTCTGCTGATTCTGTGGTCCATCGAAATGGAGATTATGCCAAAACTCCAATTGCCTTAAGTGAAGTTCAAGGATATGTCTATCAGGCGAAAATCGGAATCGCTTACATTCTATCTTCCTTAGGACAAACAAAAGAAGCTTTAAAGCTTCAAAAGGAAGCAGAAGCGTTAAAAGAAAGATATAATGAAGATTTTTGGATGGACGATGTAGAGTTTTATGCTATCGCATTAGATGAAGGAAAAAATCAAGTTGGTACGATTACATCGAATCCTGGTCATACGTTAATGTCAGGAATTATTCCGGAACATCGAATAGAGCAAGTGGTGAATGTTTTATGCTCCGACAAAATGTTCTCAGGATATGGCATACGAACTATGGGTGAAGGAGAAGCTGGATATAATCCAATGAGCTATCATGACGGAAGCATTTGGCCTCATGATAATAGCATGATTTTACTTGGTCTTGCTAAAACAAAGCAAAAAGACGCTGCAAAAAAAGTCATGATGGGACTTATTGAAGCAGCGAAACACTTTGAATATGACCGTTTACCAGAATTATTCTGTGGATATGACAAGTCAAAGGGTAAGCCAATTAAATATCCAGTTGCATGCTCACCACAAGCTTGGGCAGCGGGAACACCATTAATTTTCATCCAATCATTACTTGGCTTATTCCCGAATGCTTTAGATAAACAATTGACCTTAAACCCTACTCTATTAGATGGAATGAATGAATTAATCGTAAAAGACATTGCCATTGGTCAAGGTAAACTTTCTCTTCATATAAAGCGTAAGGCAAATGAAATTGTATATGAAGTGTTAGAAAATACAACTGGATTATCCATTAAATAATTTTTGGTTTTAAGAGAAAAATTCTCTTAACATATAAAAAATTTAAAGGGGGATGTACACATGAAAAAGTTTTTAGCAATTTTAGGTGTTGTGTCGATGCTTTCTGCGACTATTTTAAGTGGTTGTTCTTCATCAGAAGAAACAAAGAATGAAAATTCATCAGGAACTTCTGAAGAACCAGTAGAAATTACACTTGCTGGTTGGGGAGGAAATGAGCAAGAGAAAAAATTACTTCAAGAAGTATTAAAAGATTTTGAAGCTTCACATCCACATATTAAAGTGAAGCATGAGGTTATAGCAGACCAATACATGGATGTTATTAAAACGCGATTAATTGGTGGAGAAGGTCCAGATGTGTTCTATTTAGATGCTTTTGAAGCACCTGCTTTAATTGAAACAGGCGTTTTAGAGCCATTAGATGAGTATGTAACTGAAGACTTTGATGTAGAAGATTTTGAAAAGCCAATGCTTGAAGCGTTTCAAAAAGATGGAAAAATGTATGGTTTTCCAAAAGACTACTCTACTTTAGCTCTTTTCTATAACAAAAAAATGTTTGAAGAAGCTGGTGTAGAAGTACCAAAAACATGGGATGAATTAATTGAAGTATCGAAAAAGCTAACAAAAGGTACAGACGTTTATGGATTTGGTGTAGCTCCAGAGCTTGCAAGACTGTACTATATTGCTGAGTCAAATGGTGGACAAGTTGTAAAGGATAACAAAGCAAACTTTGCTTCACCTGAAGTTGTAAGTGCACTTCAACCGATTATTGATCAGCGCTTAAAAGATAAAACAGCTGCTCAGCCAAGTGAAGTTGGCGCCGGATGGGGCGGCGAAATGTTTGGACAAGAAAAAGCTGCAATGGTTATTGAAGGTAACTGGGCTATTCCATACTTAGAAGAAACATTCCCAAATGTTGAATTTGGTACAGCTGAAGTTCCAACGATTAACGGTCAAAAAGGTACAATGGCTTATACAGTTGCATATGTCATGAATGCCGCGTCTGAGGAAAAAGAAGCTGCTTGGGAGTTAATTTCTTACTTAACTGGTAAAGAAGGAATGGAAAAATGGACAAGTAAAGGTTTCGCTTTACCTACAAGAAAATCTGTTGCAGAAAAGCTAGGATATGACAAAGATGAGCTTCGTGGTGCGTTAGTTGCTGGTGCCCCATATGCAACAGTATGGCAAAATGGAACAAACCTACCAATTATCACAAACAACTTTAACAACCAATTTATCAGCGCGTTCCTTGGAGAGCAATCACTGGAAGATGCTCTAAAAGCAGCACAAGAACAAGCAAATAAAGAGATTCAAAACTAATTAAAGTTGAAAGGGGAGTAACTCCCCTTTCTCTTACCAATAAGATGTTTTGTAATGATCTTTATAAAGAAGGCTGTTTTCAAAAGATTATTGTTTTTAAAATATCCGTTTTATTGTTTTTGAATGAATATTACTAGCGAAAGGCGGCGACTCCTGCGGGAAAAGCGAGCCTGGCGAGACCCCGCAGTGAAGGATGAGCGAGGAGGCTCGCGGATCGCCCGCGGAAAGCTTCCGCCTTGAAGCGAAAGATTTCACGAGAAGAGCCTTAGCAAAGATCATTAGAAAGTATCTTATTGACAAAAATTTATGAATGATGGGGAGATGACACAAAATGAAGCAACTAGTGAGTAAAAAGGTGAGGGAAGCAGGTCAAGGTTACTTTTTTATGTCACCGACTATATTTGTGCTCGCCTTATTTATCATTGGTCCCATTTTTTACGCTATTTTTCTAGCGTTCCATAAAGTTCAATTATTAGGAACTGTTAGCTATGATTTTGTTGGATTTGATAACTTTGTCAAAATTTTGGATGATAATCGGGCTCATATCGCATTATGGAATACATTTAAATATGTAATCATCGTTGTTCCAGCTCAAACATTTTTAGCCCTTGTATTAGCAGCGACGTTAAATGCAGGATTAAAGGGACAAAACTTTTTCAGAATTGTTTACTTTTTACCAACCTTAACTTCCTCAGCTGTATTAACACTTATTTTCATGTGGATGTACAATCAAAACGGACTTATTAACCACATTTTAGAATTTTTCAACCTACCTACATATAACTGGATTGGAGACCCAAAGGTTGCCTTAACAGCGATTATGATTATGAACATTTGGTCAACAGCTCCATTCTTTATGGTTATTTATTTAGCAGCCTTACAAGATATACCAAAATCGATTTATGAAGCGGCTGAGCTTGATGGAGCAAATGCGATTCAAAAGTTTTTCTATGTAACAATTCCGAATTTAAGACCAGTAACTTCATTCGTTGTCATTATGGGAATTATAGGTACGTTCCAGCTATTTGACCAATCTTATATCTTCTCAGGTGGTTCTGGTGGACCGAATAACTCAACATTAACAGTCGTTTTATTAATCTATCAATATGCATTTAAGAGCTTAGGAACAATGGGATATGCTGCAGCATTAGCCTTCTTGTTAGCACTTGTTATTTTAGTTGCGACATTAATTCAACGAAAGCTATCGAAGGAAGAGTCAATGTACTAAAAGGAGGTTTTTTTAAATGGGCCAATTGAAAATTGGTAAAGCGTTTTTATATGTAATCCTTGTTTTATATGCTATTATTACACTAATCCCTTTTTTATGGGCACTATCTTCTTCATTTAAAACGTTAGAAGAAATCGTAAGTGGAACAATCAACTTTATTCCAAAGGATTTTACATTTGAAAACTATGTAACGGTCTTTATTGAACAAGAACTATTTCCGAGATGGCTCTTAAATAGTTTAATCATTGCCGTCGTTGGAACATTATTAAACTTACTATTTAATTCAATGGCAGGATATGCATTAGCAAGACTATCATTCCCTGGTAAAAAATCATTGTTTATTGTTATTTTGGCCGTTTTAATGATTCCAGCACAAGTAACAATGATTCCAAACTATTTAATATTAAAGCAGCTTGGTTGGTTAAATACGTATCAAGGTATGATCGTACCAGCGATGGTCAATGCAACCTTTATCTTTATGATGCGTCAATTTTTCATCAACTTCCCGAAAGAATTGGAAGAAGCAGCAGCTATTGACGGTCTCTCTAGAATCGGAACTTTCTTTAGAATTGTACTGCCACTTGCCAAACCAGCACTTGCAGCGCAAACGATTTTTGTATTCATGGCATTTTGGAACGATTTTATGAGACCACTCATTATTTTATCAGATCCAGAGCTATTCACATTACCGCTTGGATTAAACTCATTTAAAGGTCAATACATTAGCTATTGGAACTATATTATGGCTGCGTCCATGATATTTACGATGCCTGTACTCGTCATTTACGCATTTTTCAATAAGTACTTTAATAATGGTATTACGTATACGGGTGGTAAATAATAATGCTGTTAAAGCTCATTGAATGTAACGTTATCCCGGAAAAAAGAGAAGCCTTTTCAGAAGGACAAAAAATGTGGAAAGAGCTTCATAACGTTCCAGGCTTCGTTGCTCAAATAGGCGGATGGAGCAGATCAAATTACAATAAAGCTTATATTCTTGCATTTTGGTTAGAACAAAATTCGTATGAAAATTTTATGGATCATGTTCATGATCATTTGTTTGTCAAAACTCGCCAAGATGAGACATATTCATCTATTAAGGTTTCCTTATATGAAACAACAAAATCATTTATGTTACAAGAACATATGCCATATCTTGCACTAACAAATAGTTTTTCTCAATCTGATTGTACGTGTTCATTTGTTGCAAAAAACACATCAAATTCCAACCATGTTTTAAAAGGTTTCTTTTTACAAGACCTTGATAGAGTGAAAAATCATACAATGATTCAATTAGAGAAGGAATGGACGGTATTAAAAGAACAAAAATGATCTAAATTAAAAAAAGCAAAGAAAATGCTTCGTATTTTTGTAAAAAAATATGGTAATGGAGGAAAAGATGACATACTCTCTTTTCCTCTTTTTTTATGTCCAAAAACATGAGAATCCCAATGATAATAGTAGTTTCAGAGAATGAAAGAGCAAAATGTTTAAGTTTTTAAACTTTAAATATTTTGTATTGATGGAAATCATTATGTAGTGAATTCAATATTCAAATGATGTTACGGTATAAGAGCGAAAGATGAAAGGAGGAAATTTGTTATGAAATTAAAGAAACTATTAATCTCCTCTTGCTTAGCACTTGCTGCTTTATCATTTACTCCAAAGGCAGATGCAAAAGTTGCAACAACACACTATGTACAAAAAGGAGATACACTTTGGAAAATTGGATTAAAATATGGAGTATCTGTACAAGAGCTTAAGCGTGTTAATCAGAAAACATCTGATTTAATATATATTGGTGAAACACTTAAAATTCCACAAACAGTTTCCGCTTATGAAAAAGATTTATTGGCACGATTAGTAGAAGCGGAAGCGAAAGGTGAGCCGTATGCAGGTAAAGTAGCAGTCGCAACGGTTGTTTTAAACCGAGTAGATAGTCACTTATTCCCGAATTCTATTAAAGAGGTTATTTATCAGAAAGACCAATTTACACCTGTTAAAAATGGTCAAATTAATTACCCAGCAAGTGCTGAGTCTAAACGAGCTGTAGAGGAAGCGTTAGCATTCCGCGGACAAGGTAGCGGATCCCTTTACTTCTATAACCCTCAAAAAACTTCAAATACATGGTTACGTTCTAAGCAAGTAACTGTTGTTATCGGAAACCATGTGTTTGCAAAATAATAGGGTAGAATGCTTGGATTATTGATAGTATCCTCATTTTCATTCGTTAATAATGAAATGCTAGTCTAAGAGGATAATATCAAGTTTCCGAACATTCTAAAAAGAGGCAATCCTATTTGGTTGTCTCTTTTTTGACATTTAAAGATAATGGTTTTATTTTATCGTAATAAGAGAGAAAACTCCCGTCACAAGGAATGAGAACCACCATAAAGGTGGAAAATTCACACAAAAGAAACTGATTAAAAACAAAGAGCCTGTCTCAAAACTAAAGGAACCCCCCAATATACAGCTACTAATCAAGTAATAAATAACTATATACGGGTTTTAGATATGTGGGGTAAGATCCCTTATGAGACAGACCCTCCAGCATTCTATTGATTCTTCTTATGAAGAATAAGGAATTCTTTCTTATCAACTGTTTCCACTTTTTCTATTTTTTCACCTGTCCATAAGTTGTAGGATGGAACATATGGAGTTGGAATGTTTAATTCAACCAGTTTTTCCGTATTATTTAAAATAAATAAAATTTCCTCATCATCTGTAGATTTCGTAAAGGTTACTAAATCAGGATGTAGATGAATAAAACGGAAATCCCCTTGATTTCCAAACACTGGGTTTGTTTGACGAAGATTAATGACTTTTTTCATAAACTCAAGTAAATCTAAATCTTGCTTTTGTCGGTCCCATTCCATACATTTGCGACAGCCAGGATCTTGTTCTCCTGTCATTCCAATTTCATCCCCATAATAAATACAAGGAGTACCTGTAAAAGAAAGGAGCATAAGAAACATTAATTTAACGACGTCTGTATCATCTTTAGCTGTTGTTAAAATACGGGGTGTATCATGGCTACCTAATAAGTTGAAGGCGACTTCATTTACGTTTTTAGGATAAGAATGAATGACATTCGTTAATTCATGAACAAACCTCTCTTTTGAAATGAGTCCTTTTGCAAAATAATCAACGACTGCACTAGTAAATCGATAATTCATAACTGCATCAAATTGATCTCCTCTAAGCCAAGGCATGGCATCATGCCAAATTTCTCCAACGATATAAACATCTGGTTTGATTGATTTTACAGCTAGGTTAAACTCACGCCAAAATTGATGATCAATTTCGTTCGCTACATCTAATCTCCAACCATCGATATCAAATTCTTTGATCCAATAAGTCGCAACACGAAGTAAATAATCTTTCACTTCAGGATTTGTTGTATTTAGTTTTGGCATAGTCGGAACAAAAGCAAATGCATCATAATTTGGTCTCGGTTTTGTTTTTAATGGAAAATCGTGAATGTGAAACCAATCTTTAAATCTTGAACGCTCTCCGTTTTTTAATACATCTTGAAACGGTGGGAAGTAATAACCACAATGGTTAAAAACGGCATCAAGCATAACTTTTATCCCGCGCTTGTGGCATTCTTCCACAAGACGCTTAAATGTTTTTTCATCTCCAAATTGAGGGTCGATTTTGAAATAATCCGTTGTATCATATTTATGATTGGAAGGTGACTCGAAAATAGGGGTAAAATAAATCCCGCTAATACCGAGATCTGATAAATAATCTAAATGTTCAATGACCCCTTCAAAATCTCCTCCAAAAAAGTTAGTTGGGGATGGGTCTGTACTATTCCACGGTAAAGAGTCTTCTGGATCTAGTTCTGGGTTTCCGTTTGCAAATCGTTCAGGGAAAATTTGATACCATACCGTATCTTTTACCCATTCTGGTGGAGTAAAAGTATCAACGGCATGCAAAAATGGAAAGCAAAAATAAAATCCACAATCTTCAGGTGGTTCTTCAAAAAAACCTCGTTCTGTGTAGATTAGTTTCAAACCACTATAGTCACTACACTCAAAGCCATAGCGTAATCTTTTATATGGAGGCTTTACTTCTGTAAACCAGTAATCAAAGAGCTGATCACTCCCAATAAGATTCATTTTCTTCTTCTCAAATTGCCACTTTCCATCTTCCCATTCATAAGGATCTCCATAAATCAGTTCAACCTTATTTAAGTCCCCTTTTTTTGTTTTCAGTTTAATATGTAACGTTTTTTGATCATAAGCGTAAGCGTATTCATCTTTAGGCCGATGATAAATCGATTCTTTAAACAAAAGTTTCACATCCTTCCATTGTGCAATCGTTTGCCTAACCAAGTGAAAAATAGTATTTAATACTAACATAAAAAATAAATAAATGCATGTCAATCATAAATACTGAAAATATAAAAAATTAAAAAATAACATATGCAATCGATTGCATGTAAATAGTGGGGAAGCTATAATAAAATTTAAAGCGTTTTCAAATGGTTTATTATTTAAAAGAAGTGTTATAATTGTAAACATGTTTTATTAGTATCGGTTTGAATTGAGATGATTGGGAAGGAGACAATGGTATGGCAGTTACTATAAAAGATGTAGCAAAATTAGCAAATGTATCGCCTTCAACGGTTTCTAGAGTCATCGCTAATAATCCACGCATTAGTGAGGAGACAAAAAGAAAAGTTCGAAAAGCGATGGAAGAGCTAGGTTACCACCCAAATTTTCAGGCTCGTAGTTTAGCAAATAAAAGCACCGAAACGATTGGTGTCATTATGCCAAGCTCCACCAATTATGCTTTTCGAAATCCGTTCTTCCCAGAGGTTTTACGAGGAATTAGTACGAAAGCGCATGAAAATGGTTACGGATTATATCTCTCTACAGGAACGTCAGAAGAAGAGATTTTTAAAGAAGTTGTATCAATGGTCCAAGGTGGTAGGGTAGACGGAATCATTTTATTATACTCAAGGATCAATGATAAAGTGATGAGCTACTTAAAAGAGGAAAACTTCCCATTTACAGTTGTTGGACGTCCACATGAATTTAGTGATGAAATTACACATGTCGATAACGACAATATTCAAATGACAATGGATGTTACCAATTATTTAATTAATTTAGGGCATGAGAGAATCGCGTTTGTTGGAGGAAATTTAGATTTAGTTGTGACCATTGATCGTACGCAAGGCTATAAATTAGCTTTACAAAATGCAGGGATTCCTTTTCGTGAAGAATATATCATTCATGAAAAATTTTTACGAGAAGGTGGACGTGAAGCCATTAAAGCGCTACTTTCACTAAATGAGCCACCGACAGCTTTAGTTGTAGCAGATGATATTATGGCATTTGGTATGTTAAGTCATTTAGAAAGCTTAAACATACAAGTACCTAAGGATATTTCCATCATCAGTTTTAACAACTTAATGATTGCTGAATATTTCAAACCCCCACTTACAACTGTTGATATTAATATTTTTCAGCTTGGATTTGAAGCAACGAATTGCTTAATCGAAATAATAAAAAATCCGAAGTCTCATGCAAAACGAATTACCATTCCAGCAAAGTTAATTGAACGACAATCCTGCGATAGAGCTTAAAAAGGAAGGAGAAAAAATGCGAGTCTATTTAACTCGTCATGGGGAAACAGAGTGGAATACAGAAAAAAGAATGCAAGGCTGGCTTGATTCTGATTTAACTGAAAATGGGATAAAGGCTGCAAAAGCTCTTGGAGAAAGGTTAAAGGATATTTCTTTTTCTACTATTTATGCAAGCCCAAGTGGTCGCACTCTTCAAACAGCTAAACTGATAACGGAATCGAATAAACAAAAAGAGATAAAGACAGATGAAAGATTAAGAGAAATTCATTTAGGTAATTGGCAAGGAAAAACACAAGAAGAAATAAAAAAAATGGAACGTGAGCATTTTGAAGCCTATTTTCATTTTCCGCATTTATATAACCGAAATGATGGTGAAACGTTTGCAGATGTCCAAAAAAGAGCAATTTCATTTTGGAATGAATTAATAGAAAAACATCATTCAGGGAACGTTTTAGTCGTTTCACATGGTATGTGGTTAAAATCACTTTTGAATTACTTAAAAAAAGAACCTATTCAACATTTATGGGATGGTCCTTTTCATCATGGAACTTCGTTGTCTATTGTAAAGGTAAATAATCATCAAATTGAGATTGAAACTGAAGCGTGTACAAAGCATTTAATCTAAGAGGAAAAAACAAAATAAAATGAATGATTATTTCTTTTTAGCTGTTCCAAAATATTTTTGGGCAGTTTTTTTATTTATCTTATTTCACAATACAACCGACTAATCAAATATTTTTTTAATTTTTACTTAAGTCCAATAAAATTGGAAATATTGAAATAAAATGGAAAATACTATATACTACATTACATAACTAATGTACTAATTCCCTTAAAAGGAGGGGGATACCATCATTGGTGACATTAAACGATGAGACAAAACCCATTTATGTTCAAATTGCTGAGTGGTTAGAAAATGAAATTTTAAACGGCAACTTTAAGCCAAATGAAAAAGTATATTCTCAATATCAGCTTGCAGAAATATTTACAGTTAATCCCGCAACAGCTGCCAAGGGTCTTAATTTGTTAGTACAAGAAAATCTTTTATATAAAAAGCGTGGTCTTGGAATGTTTGTGACAAATCATGCAAAAGACTCAATTTTGGAAAAGAGAAAAAGTCATACGTTAAAGCGACTCGTTTACGAACTTGTGATAGAAGCTAAAAGACTAAACGTTAGTGAAGATGAGTTGATTAACATGATTCATAAGGTTAGTGAAGATGTAAAGGGGGAATCAAAATGACGGTAATTCGATGTCAAAATGTAACGAAATCATATGGCCGGAACAAAATCTTAAACAATATCTCATTTCAAATTGATAAAAACAAAATAACAGGAGTCATTGGTCCAAATGGGGTAGGAAAAACGACTTTATTAAGGATTATTGCAGGATACATTAAAAAAACTTCTGGTGAAATCAAAGTGTTTTCAGAAGATCCGTTTCAATCACTAACGGTTTCTGCCAATACCATTTTTATTTCCGATCAAATGATGCTGCCCCCGACATTAACTCTTTCAGAAATCATTAAATCTAGTAGTCAATTTTATCAAAACTTTGACATTGACCTTGCTCAAAAACTATTCGACTATTTTCCTCTCAAAAAGGTTCAATATTATGACAAGCTTTCAAAAGGAATGAGGAGTACCTTCCAAGCAATTATAGAAATTGCTGCGAGATGTCCATTAACTATTTTTGATGAGCCAACTACAGGGATGGACACAGGAGTGAGAAAAGATTTTTATCGAGCTCTTTTAAAGGATTATATAGCTCATCCACGGACTATATTAATTTCTAGTCATTATTTAAATGAAATGGAGGACTTGCTTGAGGATGTACTGGTTTTAAAGGAAGGAAAAATTCGTTTGCATTTATCGATCTCAGAAATGAAAGAATGGGCGATCGGTTTCAGAGGGGATGAAACAACATTACATAAGTGGATAAAAGATAACAAAATCTTACATACCCAAGAAATTGGTAAGTACGAGAAATATGTCGTATTAAAAAATGATTTTTCAGAAGAACAGCTTTATCAGGCACGTCAGGATGGGATCAATATTTCGTTCGTATCTCCAAGTGACTTATCTGTATATTTAACAGATGAAAATAGAGGAGGGATTGATCATGTCTTTCAATAGTCCCAATCTTATCGATGTTGTGAAAAAGCAATATGTATATAAATTATTGGCATATGCTAGCAGCTTTAGTACGTTAGTTGCGATTCAAATCATTGCGGTCGTCTTTTTTTCTTTTTTAGGTTCTGGTATGAGTGGTTCTGGAAATTTCGTTTATGAAATTACGATTAAATATTATTCAGCTGATATGTTCATGATATTTACGATGATTTGGGGCCTTATTACAGCTTTTATCATCGTGTCAAAGCCATTTTCAAACCCTGATTTTTATTTTGTAACGAATCGAATTAGTAGCTTTTTATCGAATCTTTTGTTCATGATGACAGCAAGTATAATAGGTGCTATTACAGCTATCCTTTCTAGTTTTTTATTGAAGGTAATGATTTATTTTCAATATGACTCAAAGCAAATATTGATGCAACCTAGTTATTATGTTACACCTTCTGAATTTTTTATGGGATTTTCGGCATCGTTTATGTATATTTTACTTTTCTTTTCAATTGGTTATTTTTTTGGGTTATTAAAAGAAATATCCAAACTTTTACTAACTTTCGTTGCTACCTTATTACTTGGTGGTCTATTTACAGGTTTATTCTCAGAAATGAATGTATCAATCTATCAATTTTTTAGCGAATCCTCTTATCCACTATTTATGAGTAAGATTTTATTTATAGTTACCATTGTGTTTTTAGCTTCCTTTTTTATCTCTCGTAACATGGAGGTGAAATGGTAATGTTTTTTGTTCTTCTAATATCAATTGTAGTTTATTTGATTATAGTTCTATTTATGAGAAAACATAAACTTATCAATAAACAGCTTTTTAGTCCATATTTAATTTTTATTAGTTACTTTACGATTCTTCTTTTGGCAGCATTTGTTTATTTATTTCTCCCAACCCATAATGACAGGATATTAAGTGAAAAGGAGTGGAAAGAGGAAAAAGAAGCACGTTATCTATTTTCTAAAGTCAATTTACGAGAAAAAGAAATTACCCAACTAGACTCTCGTTATATAAAGAAAAAATTTGAGGAACGATTTACTGGGGATAGACTTTATTTAGAATTAGAGACTGATGATTTTATAACAATGCCTGTTTTTTTGAAAAAGAATTCAGATGAAGATCAAACTGTAACAGCGTATTTGTATGAGACGAAAACAATTTTTAGGGACACAGATATTTCTGATCAAATCGAACCAATTCAATTTTCAATGTCTGATAATGTATTAAGGATTAAAAAACCATCAAAAACCAAATATGAATTCGTTCAAATGAAAAATGAGTTCTTCATCAACCAATTCAAAAAAGATTTTGTCTATTATGAAAAAGGTGAGTTTCCAGAACGTATTATATATTTACAAATCCCTCAAAATGTTGACCTAATAGCAAATGACACAATATTTAATGTTATGGAGGTTTATTAATGAGGTATTTTCATTAATGGGACTGTCCAAAAAGTACAGCCCCTTTCATTGTAAACTAAATTCGGTTGATTTTATTTCGGTGGCGGACGCTTTCCGCGGGCACGGCCTCAGCCTCCTCGACTCGCCAGTTCGTCTGCGGGATCTTCGGCTCGTGCTGTTCCCGCAGGAGTAGCCGCCACCTTCATTTCAATCAACCAATCTCCATTACAGGTTCTTTCTCATTAGGGACTTATCGGACAACCCCATTTAAATGGCCTCATTAAAATTCAGGAAGCTCATCTAAATTGTTTTCTTTAATTCCGTCTGGTTCGCTTCTTAAGATGTCTCGTCCATATTTATGAAATACATCGATATTGGCTAGTTTACCATTTCTTGCTTCTTCTAAAGCGGTAACGTAATCAAGTTCTCGACCAAGGTTTGTTTTAAAGGCGATTAGGTCACCGTCTTCATTTTTTCGGACTGCCACAATTTGTTCTTGATTAGGATTATTCATATTTTGATTACTCGCCATTTCATTTTTGCCTTTATCAACATATTCCTCATATATTTCTTCAATTGATTTTTGGTCCATATTTTTCACCTCATGATTAGCTTTCCAAGATTTAAATGAATTATGATGACCGAATGAATTCAATTTTTCATGGTAATAATAGTGCTTATAGGGAGGTGAAAAAGGATGGCACAAGATGTTCTCTGTGAAGTAAACAACTGTAAGTATTGGGGTCAAGGAAACAAATGTCATGCTGATGCCATTTATGTAGTCAGCCATTCAGGAAAACAAGCAAGCAATAGTAAAGAAACAGATTGTAAAACATTTGCACCACACGGTGAATAATAAAAAGGGTAACATGCAAGATGGCCTATAAGCTGTCTTGCATGTATATATTATTGATAATGAGATTCATTTTTATTCATCCTCGACAGATTTCTTGCCAATTATTTTCTAAAAATGCTTTTTTACCAAACAATATAACTTTTGCAATTACCTTTAAAGCCGTTATCAATGTTTTCATAAACATCATCACCTGCTATATAATATGACAGATGATGGAAATGTGACAGCGTGTACGAATAAAAATGGGGTCAAAAGTTGTGCAGGGAAATAAAAATTCGAATTGTCGAAAATATGGAATGAGAGATTTGTAAGAAAAGCGGATAAAAATTTTGTACGATTAGAAAATCCTCAAAAGTAAATTAAAAAAATAAAATGTGCCCCCTTATACAATAAAGAGGCACAAAAAATTAACTTTGAAATCCCTCACCTAAAACCTCTGAAGAATCCATAACAACAACGAAAGCTTTTGGATCAATACTTTTGACAATTTGCTTCAGTTTACTAAATTCGGATTGGTCGACAACACACATCATCATCGGACGAACAGAATTTGTATAGCCACCATGTGCCGTCAGCTTCGTTACACCACGATCAATTTGATGAAAGATAGCTTGACGTACCTCTTCTTCTTTTTCCGTAATAATTAAAGACGTTTTCGTTTGTTTTAAGCCTGTTTGAAGTAAATCAATCGATTTACTAGTTGTGTATAGACCAATTAGGGCATAAAGGCCTTGTTGAATGTCAAAAACAAGTATAGATGTTAAAACAATTAATCCATCTAACACTCCAACGCTTTTTCCTAGTGAAATGTTCGTGAATTTATGTAACATTTTCGCCGCTAAAGCTGTTCCACCAGTGGACCCGTTACCCATAAATACAATACCAATACCTAAACCGACACCGATTCCACCAAAGATTGCCCCAAGTAAAGGGTCATTTGTTGCTGGTGTTAGATCTTTTGTTAAAAAAACGACAAATGGTAAAAAAAGTGAGCCGATAACGGATTTTAAAGTTTCCTGCTTCCCTAAAAGAAAATAACCAGCAATTAAAAGCGGAATATTAATTCCCCAAATAACGTAAGCAGGCTCCCAGTTGAAAACAGCTTCTGTAATTGTACTAATTCCACTAACACCACCAGAAGCTATGTAGTTTGGTAGGAGAAATAGATTATAGCTAACGGCTACGATACTTGAACCTAGAAAAATATATATTAACTCTAGTAGCTTTGTAGAAATATAGTTTGATTTGACTGTTACAGCTCGCAATGAAAATCCCTCCCTCAATCAAATGGGTAGCATTTCGGAAAAATTTTATCCTTAATTTTGTTTTTTGTAAATAACAACAAGGTACAGCTTTAACGCAATGATAAAATGATACGATAACGAAAACGGTTACAAACCGAACGTTACAAATAATAAATCTTTTTTTCGATACAACAGAGGAAGGATATATCCTATATCAACTGTGTATGTGAATTAACATTTAGATGAAAATCAAAGAAAAACAGAAATATTGTTGCTTTATAGTAGGAGTTTAAGTAAGCTAAGGACATAAGTTCTTTATTTATAGATATCGATGTTTGGTTTTAGGACTCTGCGACTAGTTGTCTTCTCTCTCCTCCTACCGAAAAGTCAACATCGAATCGATATCGCTTTTTCTTGTTATATAAAAATTATAAATTTACAACTTTGGGACAAATTTGTTCAAAGTTGGTTAACGTCTAGCTCTGGGCGTTAGCGGCTAGCAAACTTCCTATTTTATCTGTACGATAAGTCAACATCGACTCATTTACTCGTCAGAGTTTCCTTTATCTCCTAGTGAAAGGCCCTAGTTTGTACACCGCTTTAGCGAACACACTGTGTTTTGTTCTTTCCTTTATCTCAATGAGCGCTTACGTTTTTCTTCAATTGTAAGGAGCAATAATAAATAAGTAAATTTTATAGCTAGAAAATCGATGGCGTTTGTATGTGGTAACTCCTTTGTTGTTTGTGGAAGCAATACAGGCAACTACACAAACATTTAGTGGACATTAATGTCTTAATTTATTTGATAAACAATCCTTAAGCTTTAAGGATAACTCGTTTTTTCAATTATAGGGGATACATTGGATGATTATCCGGCTTAAACAAGTAATGTTTATTCAAAAATAAATTTTTGTACTCGAAGTCACATTTTTTGGCTTAGAAAGGTAAGCTATACATATAAAAATGGTGTCACTCCACAATTGGAACAGTCCAATCACCTCTATATGATTACAACTGTTACCACTATTACTTTAGATTAAAAATAACGATCGAGACTCAATTATTTCATTGTTTTTTTACCTTGAAGGAAGCGAAAGGAGTGGCTAACAAATGAAAAAAATTATATCATTAGTGTTTATTTTCATCACAACTTTTATTTTATTTACTAATGTTTTAGTAGCCTCAGTATCCGCTGAAACGATTACCACAAACTCCGTTCAAAAATTGATAGAGAGTGTGTATCAAGAAAAGATTGATAAGGAAAAAGTGGTGGGAAATGTTATTATCGTTGTAAAAGATGGTGAGGTTATTTATGAAAAGGGGTTTGGTAAATCTAATATTGAGGAGCAAGAATCGATTACACCAAACAAATCTTTATTTTTAATAGGATCCCTGACCAAAAACATTACCGCGACCGCCATTATGCAACTAGTTGAAGAAGGTAAGATTGATTTAGAGAAAGATGTGAATGAGTACTTAACAAGCATAAAAATACCGGACACATTTGAAGAACCCATTAAAGTAAAGCATTTATTAACTCATACGTCTGGTTTTGATGATCCATTACTAGATCAAGGCACAGAAAATTATCAAGAAACTCTTGAAATTCGAGAGTTTTTAAGTGAAAAACTAGCGAAAAGAGTAAGAGATCCTGGTCAATTAATTTCATATGATAATTACGGATTTGTGATAGCTGGCTTAATGATTGAAGATATAACGGGACTTTCTTGGGAAGATTATGTGACGCAACATATTTTTGAGCCCCTAGAGATGAATGATACTGTAGCTAAGGTGAATGATGATGTTGCTGAAAATATCCATTTAGTACGGGAATATGATTTAATTAATGGAGAATTAATCCCAAAACCGATTTATGGAAATAATATGTACCCAGCTGGTGGAGTATATACTACTGCGAAGGATATGGCTAATTTTTTAATTATGAATCTAAACAACGGTCAGTATGATTCGAAGCAAATCCTAGATCCTTCATTGTTAAAGGAAATGCACCAACAGCAATTCACCAATCATCCTTCTCAACCAGGAATAGGTTTTAGCTACTGGCACACAGTTGAGAACGGTCATCATTTTATCTATAACAGAGGAGACACAGCGGGTACAAGATCTCAGATTGTGTTCGACTTTGACCGAAATCTCGCTATCTTTTTAGCTGCAACGGGACCGAAAGCAGGTTCATGGCGAACAGAAGTATTAAATGCATTTTACGATACATTCTATCCTCAGAAAAAGAGTGTAGATGTAGAAGCAGTTATGATAGATGAGCCTTCAGTGAATCAATTTGCAGGTGTGTATAGAATGGTTCGATATAGCCATGTAGATATAGGAAAAATAAACCTCCTTCTGCAACCTCCATACAGAATTACTTTAGGAGAAGATAACCGAACGCTCATAATAAACGGCCAAGAATATGTTCGAGTGAGTAAAGATGAATTCTCTCATATCACGACAGGAGAAAAAATAGCTTTTCAACTGAATGATCAGGGTGAAGTAACTCATCTTTTTTCAAATGGACGACCTTTCGAAAAGGTAAACGTCCTTCATTCTCCTAAAGTTCATATAAATTTACTTACCATTAGTTTACTTATTCTCTTTAGTATCTTTTTCATTTGGCTAATCGTACTCATGAAAAAAGTAATCAAAGAAAGAAAAAGGATATCGATGACTGAGGGTTTGCTTGGAATAACATCATTCATGCCGATATTATTTACTTTTTTGTTCGGATATGGCTTCCTAACCATGGCAGATCCAGCAAGTATTGCTTTTATTGGACTTCCTCTTGTTTTAAAGATAGCTATATATACGGCATATATGTCAATGTTCTTAAGTGTCCTCTTACTTTTTTTCATAATTCCGAAATGGAAGAGGTTAAAAGGTTTATATAGAAATTTAGCTGTAATAACTTTGTTAAGTAATACGATATTTTTATGTATTATTACGTATTATCAAATCATCTTTTAATCGTTTGGATGAGTTAGTTGAATGGAAAATGGTAGAACAAAATGTTATATTTTTTACCAATAGTCCATACTATCAATTATTTATGTTATGGTTAATATTTTCTTTCGGTCCCACAAATATTTTTCAGACTAAGTTTATATTCATCTATTGTGGTTTCCTCTGTTAGAGATGATAATTTGAATTGTGTATAATAAAAGGTATTTCAGATAGCTACAACCTACTCGAACAGAGGGGATTCCATGATTTAAACTTATAAAATTGTCACAACTCATTCAAACTTAATAAAAAAGCAATGGTGCTTCACCGTGATATAATCGAAGAAAAGATTTAAATATGGGCAAGGAGGACATCGTGGCTTATACAGAAGAGCTCTTTGAAAAGGCTAAACAATTTATACAAATTTGTTATCAAGAACTTAATCAACGAGAAAAAATAGAAGAACGTTTAAATCAAATCAAAAAGGAAATAGAAGAAAAGGGACATTATGAGCACACGTTTGAAGAAATAGAGCATGGAGCAAGAATGGCATGGCGAAATAGTAACCGATGTATCGGACGGTTATTTTGGCAATCGCTTCATGTTTTTGATGAGAGAAGTCTTTTGACGGAAGAAGAAATATTTAAAGCCCTTTGTCGCCATATTGATTTTGCTACAAATGGAGGAAAAATTCGACCGGCAATTACAATTTTACATCCAAAGCAAAATGGTCAAGAATTTGTTCGGATTTGGAATCATCAATTACTAAGATATGCAGGCTATAAAACAGATATGGGCATTATCGGAGATCCAGCATCTGTTACATTAACAAAAGCGATTGAAAAAATGGGATGGAACGGCCCTAAAACAAATTTTGATATTTTGCCACTCGTTATCCAAATAAAAAACCAAGAGCCAAAATGGTTTGAAATCCCAAGAGATATTATCATGGAAATTCCGATTACTCATCCAGAGATTAATACATTTCATGAATTGAAGCTTCAGTGGTATGCTGTTCCCATTATTTCAGACATGAAGCTTGAAATTGGTGGGATTGAATACACTGCTGCTCCATTTAACGGATGGTATATGGAAACAGAAATTGGAGCTAGGAACTTTGCAGATGAATATCGTTATAATATGCTCCCGAAAGTGGCAGAATTGATGGGGCTTGATACAAGTAAAAATGGAACACTATGGAAAGATAAGGCTTTAATTGAGTTAAATATTGCTGTCCTTCATTCATTCAAAAAGTATGGTGTAAGCATTGTCGATCACCATACAGCGGCTCAACAGTTTCAACATTTTGAAGAACAAGAGGGAAAGTGTGGAAGAAATGTGACAGGGGATTGGATTTGGTTAATACCGCCTGTTTCACCCGCAACCACTCATATATTTCATAAACCTTATAAAAACCAATATATTTCACCTAATTATTACTATCAAAATCGGCCATATGAATAATAGAATGAGCCTTGTCTAAAAAGTCCATTTTAGGCCCTTTCATAGTGAATTTGATTTGGTTGATTTTATTTCGGTGGCGGACGCTTTCCGCGGGCGTATTGTCTAGCTCCGGCTCCTAGCGTCTAGCGAACGACCCTCTCCCTTCCCTACGATAAGTCGACATCCGCTCGTTCCTCGTGGTGTCTCCTTTATCTCAGTGCGG
>Ga0180434_10000630_pt1 | contig 51727 bp, 42 predicted proteins | sample SS_ome_7_FD_132453 | JGI IMG/M metagenome (GOLD analysis project Ga0180434, IMG submission 132453) | Hypersaline lake sediment archaeal communities from the Salton Sea, California, USA - SS_1_D_2 metaG | ecosystem: Environmental > Aquatic > Non-marine Saline and Alkaline > Hypersaline >... | reverse complement strand
GACGTTGCGGATGCGCTTCGGCCCCAGCCGTTCGATGAGCCTGCGCCGGAGTGCAGAGGGTTCGACGGTTTCGACGGCCACGCCGATCGCCTCCGTCCACGGCGGCCGGTCGTTCGGCCGGTCGGTTGCGAAGAGCACCTGCCGCGCGCCGAGAGCCGGCAGCAGTGCCGGCAACAGGCTCTCGTCCAACGCCGACTCCATCGGGAGCAGCGGCGCGGCCAGATGGGCCGCCAGCGCCGACGCGAGCAGGGCCGCCTCCGGTTCTGCCAGCCGGGCAACGACCACCGTGTCCGCGGTTCCCCAGAAGCGTTTGGCCAGGAGAAAGGCGCCTCGCACCCCGCCGCGGGGAAGCATCACGGTGTCAGGCGGCGCCTCGGCGTCCGGAGGTTGCGCCTCTGATGCCTGAAGGATGACAAGCGGCCGCTCGATGGCCCGCATCAGGGCGGGCGCCGGGGGCCATGCGGTTCCCGTCGTCTCGCACGGGGACCCCTCATCGTAGTCGCCATCGTCGTCGGCGGTTTCCTCGAACGGGGTCTCTGCGGTTGACTCCGGCGCGACGCCGGGCGCCACGAGGAGCAGCGGCGGCCCATCCCGGCCCCGCAGCCTGGCCGCCAGCGGCGCCGCGACCGCATGCAGCCACTCCCGGTCTTCCGGGATAACGATGGCGTCGTATGAGGCATGAGTGGAGACGCCCGGCCGCGCGACCGCCGCGTTGTCCGCTACCGCAGCGGCCACCCCCGCCGCAGACAGGACGAGGGCGACGCCGACAGCGAGGAGGATCGTCACGGCCGGCCGCGGCACCCCCCGCCTCCGATGCGCGTGGGTGATGTCGCGGCCGCCGGGGTGACGCCGGTCTTTCGTGTCGCCCAGGGCCGCGGGCGTCTCATCGACCATACATCTATCCCTTCTCAGAAAGTGGACCGGGCCCGCTCAGCGCGGGCCCGATCACCATAACATCTGGGACAACCGTGAAGGTTAGAGCCCATCCAGATCGTCGGGCAGGGTGTCATCGGGCTCGGCCTCCAGGGAGGTCTCCAGGTCGAACGCGGAATCGTCCCAGAAAGGCTCTTCTGCGGGCCCGCTCGGTTCAAGGAAGGCAGATTCCGGGGGAACCGCCTCCGCCGGTTCGCTTTCGGCGGGTTTCCCCTCCGTCGGCTCGTCCTCGGCCGGCGTCGTCTCCTTCCGGCAACCACCGAGAAGGACGATCGCGCCTGCGGTCAGCACGCCGAGGCCCATGATCCACCATCTGTTGTGTTTCATCTTGTTCCACCTCCGTCTCGAACAATCTCGCATTCCGCCTGGCCAGGCCCGTGCCGGGCCTCGGCGCGCCCCACCCTGGCGGAAACGAGGTCGGGGCAGGATGACCCGGGCGCGGCTTCGCCTCGGCCGCGCCCGGGACCGCGCCGGTCCGCGCGCCGAAGGGGCGCGCAGGGCCGGGCGTTACTGGCTGCCCTTGTCGGAGTTCTTCTTGTACTCCGGCTGCTTCCCGGCCTTTCGGCCCTTGCGCTGCTTCTTCGGCTTTGCCATCGCAAGTCCCTTTCCGTTGTCGGCACTGGACCCTTGGAACCGGCCGACGGCCCACTCGGCCGCGGCTGACCTCGTAGAGGGCAAGGCCGATGCCAAACGTGCGGCAACCGTCCGAAACGGGGTTTGCAGGAAGTTTAAGGCCCTTTCGGGCCGGGTTCGCCGGGCGCAGCAGGGGCTGGGGACCGTTTCGGGCCGCAACGCCCGATCCGTTTCGGAAGTCCTGGCCCGATGGATGCGTCGGTTCCGGGCAACGTCGGCGACGCCCGCGTCCGGGCGGTGCCCTGCGCGGCGGTCTCGGAGAATCGGCCCTTCGGCATGGGGGTTGCTACCCAGCCCGGCAGCCCGGCGTTTTGCCATTCGCTATCGCGGAAACCAATGCCCGGCCGGAAGGAAACGATCATGGACAAAAAGAAACTCCCGCCGCGCGACAAGGCGTCGCGCCGGATAAGCCCCGCTGAACGAAAAGAACGCTGGCAGAACCCCCCTTCGCAACGGGACCCCAGGGTGAAGCCGCTGGAGCGGCGGTGACGTGCAGCCCCGGACCGGCCGACCTTGCAGGCCAGCCCATGGCCGACATGTCACAGCAGGCTCAGGAGTCAACCGGCATGGACCGCAGGCGTGTATCCGCGCCCTCTTTGTACCGGCGTCCCGTCTGCCTTTGCCGGGGCCGTGGACGGGCTACGGTTTGAAGTCCTCTTTCGCCAGGCCGTACTGCTGCATCTTCTCGTACAAGGACCGCGGGTCGATGCCGGCCCGGCGGGCGGCCTCGCCGACCTTGCCCCCGGTCGCCCGGAGCATGGCGTTCAGGTAAGCGCGTTCCAGGTCGGCCACCATCGCCTCGCGGAGTTCCTTCAGCGGCCGGTCCAGCCACTTGGCCGGGACCTCCTCGGCCTCGCGCGGCACGGGCGGGACCCGGAGCCCATGCGTTCCGCAGTTGCGGATGGCGGCGGGCAGATCGGCCGGCGTGATCGTCTCGCCCCGGCACAGGAGCATGGCCCGCTCGACCACGTTGATGAGTTCCCGCACGTTGCCCGGCCAGGCGTATTGGCGCAGGGCCGTCACGGCCGCGTCGCTCACGTCCCGGACGTCGCGGCCGACGCGGGGCCGGTGGTACTCCACGTAACTCTCCGCCAGCGTGGGGATGTCCTCCACGCGCTCGCGAAGCGAGGGGACTGTAAGCGAGACGACGCTCAGCCGGTAGAACAGGTCCCGGCGGAAGCGGCCGGTCTGGACGTCGGCCTCCAGGTCGCGGTTCGAGGCTGCCATCACCCGCACGTCCACGACAAACGACTGCTCGGCCCCGATGCGCCGGACCTCGTGGTCCTGGAGTACCCGCAGAAGTTTCCCCTGGAGGTGCGGCGGCATGTCGCCGACCTCGTCCAGGAAGATGGTGCCGCCGTGGGCCAGTTCGAAGGCCCCACGGCGGGTCCGCGTGGCGCCGGTGAAGGCGCCCTCCTCGTGGCCGAAGAGGTCGCTCTCCAGCAGCGCCTCGGGCAGCGCCCCGCAGTTGACCGCGACGAACGGACCGGCAGCGCGCGGCCCCTCGGCGTGAATGGCCCGGGCCAGCCGCTCCTTCCCCACGCCCGTCTCGCCCAGGATCAGCAGCGTCGTCTCGCCGGGCACGACGCGGTGCACCACCTCCATGAACGCCTGCATGGTCGGGCTTTCGGAGACGAAGTCGCGGAGGCGCGGCTCGGCCAAGGGGCGTCGGGCCAGGTCCCGCGCCAGGGCCGCCCGGCGCTGTTCCAGGAGGGCGTCCAGGGCGCCGGCCAGCGCGGGCTCGTCCAGGCCGGCGAAGAGGACGGCTTCGCATCCGGCGGCGATCAGGGCCGCCCGTTCGCCGGGCGACTCGCCGTCCGAGATGGCCACCATGGCCGGCGCGTCGACCGTGCCGCGATGGAAGACTTCGCCCTCTTCGAGAGCTGCCTCAAGGGCCGCCTGGTCAATCAGGATGACGTCGGGGTTCTTCTCTGCGGCACGGGCCCAGAGGTCCTTTCGGCCCTTGACGACGTGAATGACCGCGTCCTGCTCCCGGAGCAGCGACCGCAGCCGGCGGCGGGCCTTCTCGTCCGTCACGGCAAGGGCGATCTGCAGAAGCATGCGCGTCTCCCGAGCGGCCTCCTGCGCGAGAGTGTATGCCGGGACTGAGACAAGTGCAAGCCATCGCCGCACAAGGCCTTTTGAACGGTCGCGCCGGTTCCTCGTCCGGCATCACATCGTCCGGGCTGCACCCCCCGGTTCTGCCACACCGTACCGCCGCCAAGGACCGCCGATGAGGAAGACCGAGGCGTTCGCGGACAAGGTGGATGGCAGCGTTGGTGTTGTTCCGACCCAGGTCGGGAACATCGGTTTTTTCTTGGTTACTCAATGCCACTCGCCTTACCGGAAGGAGCGGTTGTCGCGACAACCGGGAGGGCGTTTGGGGCCGAATGGGGCGGTTTGAGGGGTTTCGTGAGGCGAGAGATAAGACCTTGCCGTTGCTGTAGCTACTTCTAAAACAACGACGAGAAATAGCCTTCCTCAGGTACTACGGGAAGCAGCCTTTATTGGACACTGCAGAGGCTGGTCCACCTGCCGTTCGGCAGGTCCGGGCTAACCCAATGTCAAATGAACCCTGCTCCCCTTCGTAAAAGGCCGTTGCTCTGACAACTGAGCTCCTCCCCCATCGCGGAGGGGGCACTCTACCCGGCAAGGGGCCGGTTTACAGGGCCGGCAGGCGGATTGTCGCCCCCAGCGTCGAGCCGGGAGCCCCGAGCCGCGAGCGGTGAGCCAGGAACGACAAGCCAAGATGGAAAGGCCCCAATGCCAAAGGGCGAAGGCCGAAGGCCAGAGGGCCAGGGACCAAGGGACCCGGGGCATCTTTTCCCCGATTTTGGCCTTTACATTCCGCCGGGGCGCGGTATGCTTAATACGTTCTTCGCCTTTGTCGATCCCCTCTGTTTCGGCCGGGAGCGTGAGGCTTCCCGGCGTAGCCTGTCTTCATGTGTCAGGAGTGCCATGGCCGAGGCCGGAAACGATACTATGCGCGGCGTGCTGGAACTCCAGGAACGCGGGTACGGGTTCCTGCGGCACGAGGAGCACAACTTCCGCCCCACGGGCAACGATATCTTCGTCCCGCCCGGCCTCGTGAGCCGGTACGGGCTGCGGACCGGCGTCACCCTGGAAGGCCCCACCAAGCCGGACAAGAAGGGTCGGGGCCTCCAACTCGCCGACATCCAGTCCATCTGCGGCCACGACCCGGAGGCCTACAAGGGCCTCGTGCGGTTCGAGGACCTGACGGTCATCAACCCGGAGGAGACCCTGTGGCTGGAGACGGGCCCCGAGCCGCTCACCACCCGCGTGCTGGACCTGCTGACGCCCATCGGCAAGGGCCAGCGGGGGCTGATCGTCTCGCCCCCCCGGGCCGGCAAGACCATCATGCTCGAGCACATGGCCGCCGCCGTCAGCCGGAACGACCCGGACGTCCAGTTGATGCTGCTGCTGGTGGACGAGCGGCCGGAGGAGGTCACCCATTTCCGCCGGGCCACGGGGGGCGAGGTCCTGGCCTCTTCCAACGACCAGGACGTGCAGCAGCACGTCCGCCTCTCGCGCCTGGCGTTGGCCAAGGCGAAGGCCGAAGTCGAGTTCGGCCGGGACGTCGTTGTCTTCCTCGACAGCCTGACCCGCCTCGGCCGGGCGTTCAACAAGGCGGTGCCCTCCAGCGGGCGGACGCTCTCCGGCGGGGTCGACATCCACGCCCTGGCCGAGCCCAAACGCATGTTCGGCGCCGCACGCAACATCGAGGACGGCGGGAGCCTGACTGTCGTCGCCACCTGCCTCATCGAGACCGGTAGCCGCATGGACGACCTCATCTTCCAGGAGTTCAAGGGCACCGGCAACATGGAGGTCGTGCTGAACCGCGACCTGGCAGAACGCCGGCTCTGGCCCGCCATGGACGTGCTCCAGTCCGGCACGCGGAAGGAGGAACGGCTCGTCTCGGCCGACGACCTGCACAAGCGGCACCTCATCCGCCGGCGCCTGGCGGGCAACCGGCCGGCCGAGGCCCTCCAGACCCTCCTGAAGGCCATGGAGAAGTACCCCTCCAACCGCGAACTGCTCGACGCCATGACGCCGGCCGAGGCCTAGCCCCTGCTTGGGTGGCCCGGCCGGGTGGGGAGGTGCGCGGCGAAGACCGAGCCCCGCCGCGGTGAAGCGGGCGTTTCCTGTTGCATCGGCCAGCATTCGGCGTACGCTATCCTGGCACGGCTGTTTCCACGGGAGGAGCCTGTTCATGCGAATGCCCGCCATCCTCCGCTTGTCTGCTGCGGTGCTGCTGATCGGACCCGCCTGCGCGGTGGCGCTTTCGCGGCCGTGCCCGGCCGAGGTGCCGGAGACCCTCGCCCGGCGTCTCAAGGCCGGGCGGCTCGGATTTACGGAGATGGTGGTCGTCGAGCGGCACCGCGTCCGATCCTCGCACGTGTACACGTATCATTGCGAAGGGCAGCGCGACGGCGGCGGCCTGTACACCTATGACGTCACGACGGGGGACCTGCAAACTCTCGTCGACGCCTCCGACGGCCAGATCCTCGACTGCGACGTCTCCTGGGACGGGCGGGAGATCCTCTTCTCCCTCCGCCGCGACCGCTACTACCACGTGTGGCGCGTCCGGGCCGACGGCTCGGACCCCGTCCAACTGACCCGCGGCGAGGCCTACAACTTCAACGCCTGCTGGCTGCCGGACGGCGGCATCGCCTTCCTCTCCACGCGCGACCCGCAGTTCGCCTACTGCTGGACCTCGCCCGTCGGCGTCCTGTACCGCATGGACCGCGACGGCTCGAACGCGCGGCGGCTGTCGGCCAACTATCTCAATGACTTCACGCCCGCCGTCCTGAACGACGGCCGCATCATCTACGGGCGGTGGGAGTACGTGGACCGGCCCGCCATCCCCATCCAGGGGCTGTGGACGATCCACCCCGACGGCACCATGCTGGCCCAGTACTACGGCAACCGGGTGCTCGGCCCGGCCACGTTCATCGACCCCCAGCCCGTGCCGGATTCCGGGGCCGTCCTTTGTACCATGACCGGCCATAACGGGACGTGCGGCGGGGCGGTGGGCCTGGTCAATCCCGTCTACGGCGACAACACGCAGGCCGCCATCCGCAACCTGACGCCCGAGATCAACCACGGCCGGGTGGACCGCTCGAACAACGGGCCCGCCAGCGGACCGTACCAGACGCCGTACCCGGTGGACGAGACGTACTTCCTCGTCTCCTATAAGGGGGACGTGCTGCTCCGCGACTACGCGGGCACCGAGCAGACGACCGTGCTGGCAAGCCGCGGCATGGGCTGGCGGAACGCGCGGCCACTGCGGCCGCGTCGGCGGCCGCCCGTCCGGCCCCCCACCGTGCCGCACGAACCCCCCGCAGGGGAGAAGGGACGGTGGGCCTCGGTCTACCTCCAGGACGTGTACCGCGGCCTCGGGCCGCACGTGGCCCCGGGCGAGGTGCGGCAGGTGGCAGTGGTTCAGGAGATTGAGAAATCCCGCAAGGCCGACGTCGCCCGCCGGGCGTTCGGATTCCAGTTTCCTGTGGTCTCGTGCGGGGCCACCTATGCTCCCAAGAAGGTGTGGGGCACGGCGGAGGTGGCCGAGGACGGCTCCGCCCACTTCCGGGTGCCGGCTGGCGTGCCCATCTACTTCATGGCGCTGGATCAGCACGGCCGGGCGGTCCAGCGGATGCGCTCCTTCACGCACTTCATGCCGGGCGAGGTCCAGGGCTGCATCGGCTGCCACGAGCCGCGGTCCCTGAGCCCGCGCGTCTCGCGGATGCGGGCGACCAGCCGGCCCCCGCAGCCGCTCCGCCCGCCCGAGTGGGGCCGCCGCGGCTTCGACTACGCCAGGATCGTCCAGCCGGTGCTGGAGGCGCACTGCATCAAGTGCCACAAGCCGCCCGACCCGCCGAAGGGCGTGGACCTGACCGGCGACGCCACGGACTTCTTCTGCGTCTCCTACGAGGTGCTGGCCCGGCGGAAGTTCGACCGCCGTTGGGGCGGCCGGGGGTACACCCGGTCCATCTCCACCTACAACGGGGCGGAGCAGAATATCCTCCAGATCACGCCCAAGGTGTGGGGCTCCCCCGCCTCGCCCCTGGCCGACCTCCTCCTGGCCGGCCATCCGGACGCCGACGGCCGGCCCCGCGCCCGACTCACCGACGCCGAACGCCGGCGCATCTTCACCTGGATCGACCTCAACGTGCCGTACTACGGCACGTCGCAGGCCCGCGACTACGAGCGGAGGGGCTGCCGCCGGCTGTACCCGGTCCGTCTGGACAAGGTGCTGGCCGAGGTGGCCCGTCGGCGGTGTGCCCAGTGCCACAAGGACGGCAGGGTGCCGCGGAAGAAGTGGGTCCGGGTGGCCCGGCCACGGTATAACACCTTCCTGCTGGCGCCGCTGGCCCGCTCGGCCGGCGGGACGGAGGCGTGCGGCCGGCCGGTCTTCCGGAACACGTCCGACCCGGACTACCGGGCCATCCTGGAGACGTTCGAGTCGGTCCGGTCGGCGCTCCGCCAGCGGTCGCGCGTGGACCTGGCCGATACCGTCGTCGCCGGTGAGTAGCCCCCCACTGCGCCCTCGGCGCAGCCGTTTGGGAGTTCGGTGCCTCGGCGGCGCCGCATTGGCCCCTCCCCCAACGCCGGACACCCAAGCGGCGGCAGGCCGCCGCTCTCCAAAAAAACTCTGGATTTCTCCGTCTCGCCCGGCGGGTGCCCATCGGCTGCGCTCGGGACAGGCTCCGACCCGCCGCGTACGAGACAATGTTGCCGTATCAGGACGTGTCGTCAGCCTTGGTTTCCAGTGCCTGCCAGAGCCTTCCGACCGGGTTGGTGGACCGGTCCAGTTCCTGCCGGACCTTGCGCCGGACCTGGTCGTCGTCCAGTTGCCGGTGCCGCTCGGCCTGCTCGGCCTGGATGCGGTTTTTCATGGCGACGCAATCGAAATGTTTGGCGGTCTTCATCAGACGACCTCCCGTGGCGAACGGACCTCAATGTTCGGATATCCTTCCCGCAGGTTCACCGTGTTGAACCCTCTTATCTTGTCCCAGTGGACAATGTGTTTGAAGTTCCAACTTACCACGATGTCGGCTCGCGAACCGGTCGCCAGCGCAATGTGGTGGGCATCGGCAGCATGCCCTGGCGTTACGACCTTGGCCTTTACGTAGGCGTCTCGCAGCCGGGCCGACTCGTCGCTGCTCAGGACCCGTTCAAACGCTTCCGTCGGCAGTTCTGCAAGGACGGCCTGGACCTCTTGTGGGGCACGGTCCAGTTCGGCCGCCAGCAGGTCAGACAGCAGAAGGGTGAGCCGACCGGCGCTAGCCGCCTCGAGGAGGGCGTGGCTCGTTTCGGCAAACTCGTCGTCAAGACATCCGCCGATGACCGAAGTGTCGGCGTCTACGCGTACCCGTTTCATGGCCGCCGCGCCTCCCGATTGATTATACTTCCTTCGGGGGGGAGGGGCAAATGTCGAAAAGGTCACACCAGGCGGCCGGCAGCCGCGTGGGGACGATGGGCGGGCCCGGCTTCGCTGAGGCGAGGCCCTTTCACGCTGCCCGCCTCGGGGGTATAATATAAGAGGAGGAAGACCGGCCGCATGCCGATACAATATCTGACGCCCATACTCCCGCTCCGCGTGCGGGGGGAGGATAGCCATGAAACGCCTCACCGCCGTTCTGATTGGAACCGCCGCCGTCGTGGTGGCGCTCGGCCCTGCCGTCGCATGGGGCCAGTACGCCACGCCGCTCCGCTACGACCTGCGGTACACGAGCCCGTCCTACATCCCCAGCGGGACGCTGCGCCGCGGCCCGCCGCGGCAGCCGGACCCGTACCGGTTCGGCAACCCGCTGCACGGCAACCTGGGGGTGACGGGGAACCTTCGGCTGGGCAAGTCGTTCCAGGGGTCCACGCCTTACGCGGCCACGGGCAGCCAGTTGACGGAAACCCTGCCCTCGACCGCGCTCAGCAACTTCCGACGCGATTCGTTCGGCGTCGAGGACATCGGCACGGGCCTGGAGTACGGCCGGACGCAGGCGTATTATCCGGACTCGGCCTCGGTCACGACATCGTGGACGGCGGGTCGGCGGTTCGACCCCTCGCGGTTCCGGGACCGCGTCCGCTATCTGCCGCCCAACTTTAACGCGGCGCCGGCAGAGCCGATTCGGAGGCCGGGCAACGTCTTCACCGGCCCCGGGGGCTGGAGGGACCTGGGGCTGGAGGACCTCCCGGCTGCCCCGGCGGGCGGATACGGCCTGGGCGAGCCCCAGACCACCGAGGAACTCCTGGAGTCGCTCCGGGCCTTGGCCTCCGGGATGCCCCAGGAGGAGGGCCAAGGCCAGGCGGAGGCCGGCGGGAAGGCCGAACCCCTCAACTCTCTTTACGAGGTCTTCGAGAAGCGGTTCCAGCCGGCGCCGATGAACCTGTTCGACGCCGAGCCGGGACCCGAGGCCCGGGGAGGGGAATCCCCCTACGAGCGGACGTTGAAACTCCAGTACGGCCCCGAGGCGAGCGACCTCGAGCCGGAAGGCCGACCCTGGCTCCAGGAGGAGGTGGCCGACGACGAAGAGCCCGCCCGGCCCTCCCGGGACGAGGCGGCTGCCGACCGCTGGACCACCGGCGAGGCGCGGTCGGAACCGGGCCCGCCCGAGGCCGCCGACCCGTGGGCGCGATTCGGCGCGGGCGACGCGGTGGAGGCCGGCGAAGGCCGGGCCCGCCGCCGACCGCTGCCCGTGCCGACCAGGCCCACGTCAGGCTACGGGCGGTACGTCCTCCGCGGCCACGAGGCGCTGCGGCAGGGGCAGTACGGTCGGGCGGAGTCGCTGTACGCGGCGGCGTCGACCCTGGAGCGGGACCGGCCTGCCGCCTTCTTCGGCCGGGTCCATGCCCTGCTCGCCTCCCGGATGTACCTTCAGGCGGCGGCCGTCCTGGAGCGGGGGCTCGCCCGGCATCCCGAGTGGGTCGCTTCCGTGCCCGACCTGGAGGCCGTGTACCCGAAGAAGGACGTATTCACCCGCATCCGCCGCGACCTGAAACGCGAAGTCGACCGCGAAAGCACCCAGCCCGGGTACCGGTTCCTGCTGGCCTACGTCGAGTTCGCCGTCGGCAACGCGGACGAGGCACGGGCGCACCTGACCCGGACCGCCGAGCCGAGTGAGGCCCAGAAAGCGATGCTCAAGGCCCTGGGCACCGGGTGACGCCTGCGCCGTCCCGGCGCATCCTGGCCGACGGGCCGGGCGCCGAGCAGTGAGAGGCTCCCGGCTTGTTGTTTTGCCCCGGCGTCCGCGCGGCCAACCGCCCTTGTCGGCTCCGGGTCCGCCTGGCCCCGCGAGCCGGGCGAAAGCGATTGAACGTCCCGCCTCCGGCCGGTACAATCGTACGGCGCGAAGTCCTGAGTTCCACGGGTTTCGATATGAACGTCACACCGAATACGCGCCCGCCGGGGGCGCCGGCCGCACCCTCCGGCGAGGCGAGGGACGACCGCCCGGTCGGCGGCGCGGGGGGGCACGACGGCGACGAACCCGACCCGGGCGGCAGCGGCGGGAACGGCGCCGACGGGGACACGGCCCGGCAGCGAGGCGAGGCCGTCAAACCCGAGCCGCCCACGCTCGTTGTCCGCTACGGCCGCATGCGCCTGCTCGGCCGGTTCCGCTATTCGCTGGACCGCTGGCGCCGGGGCCAGCGGGCCGTGGTTCAGTCGGATCGCGGCATCGAGATCGGCGCCATCCTTTGCCGATGGGTCGCGGGCGGCGGCGAGGACCTGAAGATCCGGGGCGAGGTGCTTCGCCTCGTCACGCCCTCCGACGAGGTGGACGAGCGGCACTTGGAGAAGGACGCCGAGCGCGAGTTCGCCTTCTGTAAGGAACGCATCGCCGCCCGCAACCTGCCGATGAAACTGGTGGCGGTTGAGCACCTGTTCGGCGGCGACCGGATCCTCTTCTACTTCATGGCGGAGAAGCGGGTCGATTTCCGCGCGCTCGTGCGGGACCTGGCCCGCGAGTTCCAGACGCGGATCGAGATGCGGCAGGTGGGGGTCCGCGACGAGGCCCGGCTCCTGGGCGATTTTGAGCGGTGCGGCCGGCCCCTCTGCTGCCGCGCCTTCATCCGCAGCCTGGAACCGGTGTCGATGAAGATGGCCAAGGTCCAGAAGTCCACCCTTGACCCGGCGAAGATCTCGGGCCGTTGCGGCCGCCTGGCCTGCTGCCTCCGCTTCGAGCATGCCACCTATCGCGAACTCCGGAAAAACCTCCCCCCCAAAAACAAGAAGGTCGGAACGGCCGTGGGACGCGGCAAGGTGGTCGACACCGACGTGGTGACCCAGACCGTAACCGTCCTGCTCGACACCGGCACGCGCGTCGTCGTGCCGGTCGAGACCCTCGTGCCGCCCCGAGAGGCCCCGGCCCCCGGGACGGTCGCGCCGGTCGGGGAGGACGAGGCGCCGGCCCGCGACGGCGACGGCTCCGGCTCGACGAAAAAGGCCGGCGGAAAGAAGACCGGCCGGGACAACCGACGACGCTCCAAAGCCAAACGCCGGGACCGAAAGGACTCCGGGGACCGGAAGGCCAACTCCGGCGGCGGCGGAAAGGGCGGCAGGAAGACGTAACCAGGCGCCTGGCACGATGACGCTGCTTCCGGCGCGGCGGGCCCGCCTTCGGCGGGTCAATCGCCTGGCCCGTTGCGCAAGGCCGACATCAGCGTTTCCGGCGCGGCGGGTTCGGAAGCCCGGCCGCGCGGGAGGTACACCGCAGGGGGAACCGAATGAGCCGGCACATCCTGATTACCGCCGCCCTCCCGTACGCCAACGGTCCGATTCACATCGGCCACCTGGTGGAGTATCTCCAGGCCGATATCTGGGCCCGCTATCACAAGGCCTGCGGCCGCGACTGCCGGTACATGTGCGCCATCGATTCGCACGGCACGCCGATCATGCTGAAGGCCCAAGCCGAGGGCGTGGCCCCGGAGACGATCGTCCGGCGGTTCCACGCCGACCAGAAACGCGACTTCGACGCCTTCGACGTGGGCTTCGACAACTTCCACACCACGAACTCCGAGGAGAACCGCGCCCTGACCGAGACGTTCTTCCGCCGGCTCCGGGAGAAGGGCCACGTTGAGACCCGCACCGTCCGCCAGGCGTTCTGCGAGCGGTGCGGCATGTTCCTGCCGGACCGCTACATCCGAGGCACGTGCCCGCGGTGCGGGGCCGAGGACCAGTACGGCGACAGTTGCGAGGTCTGCGGCGCCGCTTACAGCCCGGTTGACATGGCCGAGGCCCGCTGCGCCCAGTGTGGGCAGCTGGCGTCCCGGCGGGCCTCGGAGCACTTCTTCTTCCGGGTGACGGCCTACGAGGCGATGCTCCGCGAGTGGGTCAGCCCCCGGCACATGCACCCGCACGTGGTGGCGAAACTCCAGGAGTGGTTCGAGGAAGGCCTCCGCGACTGGGACTTCACCCGCGACGCCCCCTACTGGGGGTTCCGCATCCCGGGCACCGAGGACAAGTATTTCTACGTGTGGTTCGACGCCCCCATCGGCTACGTGGCCAGCACCGAAGACTGGTGCAACCGCCACGGCCGCAGCCTCGACGACTACTGGGTCTCAGAGGACGCGGAACTGTATCACTTCATCGGGAAGGACATCCTGTATTTCCACGCGCTCTACTGGCCGGCCATGCTGGCGGGGGCGGACATGCGCATGCCCGGCCGCATCTGGGTCCACGGGTTCCTGACCGTGGACGGGTACAAGATGAGCAAGAGCCGGGGCACGTTCATCAACGCCCGGACCTATCTTGCGCACCTGGACCCGCAATACCTGCGGTATTACTACGCGTGCAAACTCGGGCCGGGCACCGAGGACATCGACCTCTCGCTCCGGGACTTCGTCGCGCGGGTCAACAAGGACCTGGTGGGCAACTTTGCCAACCTGCCCAGCCGAAGCGCGGGGCTGCTGGCCAAACGGCTCGACAACCGCCTGGGCCGACTCGACGAGGCCGGCCGGGCCATGCTCGCCGAGGTCCGGGCCGCCGCCGACGACATCAGCCGCGCCTACGAGGCCTGCCGCTACGCCGCCGCCGTCCGCGGCATCCTCGGTCAGGCGGACCGGCTCAACCGGTTCATGGAGGAGACGCGGCCCTGGGAGACCGTCAAGACGGAGCCGGAGGCGGCCCGGTCGGCGCTGACGGCCGTCCTGAACGGCGTCCGCCTGCTGGCGGCGTACCTGGGGCCCGTCCTGCCGCGGTATCCCGAGAAGGTGGCCCGGCTTCTGGGGTGCGAGGCGCCGGACTTCACGAACCTGGCCGAGCGCATCGAGGACCGGACCATCGGCCCGTTCGAACGCATCGCGGAACGCGTGGAGCCGGAGGCCGTCGACGCCGTCATCGCCGAGACCCGGGCCGAGCAGGCCGCCCACGCCGCGGCGGAGGAGTAGCGCACTGACTGGCTTGCTGTCATGCTGCGCGAAGTTCACCCGCCGGAGGCGGTCCAAGCATCTCGCCGTGAAAAGGGCAAAGCGGTAACGACCACGGCGAGATTCGTCGGGTCGCAAGCGACCCTCGAATGACAGCACCCGGGGTGAGATCTCATGCCCGAACGCAAATCGCCCGAACAACTGCTCGACGAAATCATGGCCGACGACCACTGCTACGCCCGCGACGCCTACGTCTTCGTCAGCGAATCGCTCGGCTACACGGTGCAGCGGTCCGGCCGCGCGGGCCACGTGACCGGCCGCGAACTCTGCGAAGGCCTGGCCGAGTACGCCCTCAGCCAATTCGGCCGGTTGGCCCGGTCGGTGCTGGAGAGTTGGGGCCTCCGTTCCAGCGAGGACATCGGCGAGATCGTCTTCCGGATGGTTGAGGTCGGTCTGCTCCGCAAGACCGAGGACGACCGGCGGGAGGACTTCGCCGGGGCCCTCGACTTCGACGAGGCCTTCGACCGCGGGTTCGAGTTGCACCTGGCCTCCGGGGAGGAGGAGGACGATGGGCGAAGCAGCCAAGCCTGAACCGGGCCTGTGGCGGCGGTATCGGACCGATGGGCTCATCCTCCTCGGCGCGATCGTGCTGCTGGTCCTGGCGGTCTTCTTCCGCGAAATCCTCGCGCCCCTGGCCGTGGCCCTCGCCATGGCCTATGTCCTGAACCCCGCGATGCGATGGGCCCAGCGGCGCCGCGTGCCGCGAGGCCTGGCGGCGACGCTCCTCTTCCTGGCCATCCTCGGGCTCTTCGTGCTGGTCGTCCTGTTCGCCGTCCCGCCGCTCGTGTCCCAGTTGTACGACTTCGGGGTGACGGTGCTCGGCGAGCCGGCCGTCGAGGCCGACCCCGGCTACAAGGACCTGAACGGGAACGGCCGGTGGGACCGGGGCTACGTCCCGGCCGTCCTGGAGTGGGCCCGCGGCGTGGCGGATCGCCTTCGCACAGGCGAGGACACCTGGTTCGACCGCGTCCTGGTAGGTTTCGGCACCTCCCAGGACGCCCGCCAGGGACTCCTGAAGGGGGCGCTCTCGACCCTCAAGCAGGCCGGCACCGGCCTGGTCGCGTTCCTCTGGAACCTCCAGGGGTTCGTCTTCGGCGTGGGGCTGACCGCCTTCTACCTGTTCTTCTTCCTGATGAACTTCGACCGTATCGTCGAGGCCGTCCGCCGACGCCTGCCGGGCAAGTATCGCCCGCGCATCGAGGACGTGGTCGCCAAGATCGACGCGGCGGTCAGCGCGTTCCTCCGCGGCCGCATCCTCGTCTGCCTGGCCGTCGGCGTCCTGACGGCCGGGGGCCTGGCCATCGTCGGCGTGCCGTACTGGTACCTCATCGGCGTGGCGACGGGCGTGGCCGGCATCGTGCCGTACCTGCCCATCTTCGTCGGCCTGGTGCCGGCGATGCTGGTGGCGTGGTTCGACGCGGGCAGCGCCTGGGTGGTGGCCGGCGCCGCCGCCGTCTTCGTCGTCGTCCAGACGCTGGAGGGCTGGGTCCTGACGCCCATCATCCAGGGCCGGGCCGTCGGCCTGCATCCCGTGACGCTGATGGTGGCCCTGCTCGTCGGGTACGAGGTGTTCGGCCTGTTCGGGCTGATAGCGGCCGTGCCGCTGGCCTCGACCGTGAAGATCCTGGCCAAGGAGTTCGTCCTGCCGAAGGTGGAGGACCTGGCCCATGAGCGACCGGCGAAATCCCCCTGACGGCCGGCGGCGCTGGCCGATCCTCCTGGCCGCCGGCGCCTACGCCGCGTGGGTGGTGTACCTGGCGGCGGTGGCGGCGCTGCATCGGGTGGGCTGAGCGCGAGCGGGGCGGTGCTCCGCACCCGCCGCACAGTCCCGAAAACGCCCTCTCGAGCGCGGTGGGTGCTCCAGACCCGCCGCGCAAAATGCTGACGTCGCGTTGTAGTACTAATCCAGCCGAATGCCTCGATCTTCCAGCCAGTCTTTGAGGTCGCCCATCTGGGTCTCGAACATCTCGCTGTCGTATTGGGCTTCCATTTTCTGTATCATTTCGGCGAGGTCGTCCTTTTCGGCGATGGCCTCGTTGACCTTGGCCTCGAAGCCGTCGCTCGTCTGCCGCAGGTCGTCGGTGTTGATCTGGATGCCGAGGATGCCGCCCAGGGTGCGGGCGACGGCCTCGATGCACCGGGGATTGGTGCCCTGGATGTAGGCGGGGATCTCGGCCACCAGGGTGGCCATCTTCACGCCGCGGTCCGCCGCCGCCCGCGTCAGGTACGTGGAGAAGTGCGCGGGGCCCTCGTAGTCGGTGAATCGGAAGCCGTGAGGCTCCAGTTCCGACTTCATCTCCGGGTCCGAGACGCTGGCGTACAGCCTCGGGTCGCGTGTGTGCGGCACGACGCCGGCGTAGGAACCGACGAAGTAGACGGCGCGGACGCGAAACGTCTCGCCCAGGCGGAAGAGGCAGTCGGCGAACGTCTCCCACGCCAGGTTCGGCTCCTTGCCGCTGAACAGGATCAGCCGGTTCTCCCCATCGTATCGGAAACGATTGACGGGCGGCTGGTAGGCCTGGACGATGCCGTCGGCGATCTCGCAGTGCGGGCGGAACAGGGCCGAAATCTCCATCGACCCCGGAAAGTTGTAGATGTAGAAGCCCTGGGGCTCGATCTCGGCGAGCGGCCGGGCGCCCAGTTTCTCGGACAGGTACTTGACCGCGCCCGTGGAGACGTCGCCCCCGTCCATCCAGCCGGTGAAGCCCAGGATCATGCGTGACCCGTCGATTTCAGGGTAGGCCTTGATGTCGAGGCGGTCGCCGGTCATGGAAGCCTCTCGAGACGTAACCCGTAGATTACAAGTCCCAGGATACCGCCACAGGCCGCAGGCTGCAAGCCCCGAGCCGCAACGGGCCGGCCGGAGCCTGCGGGGGCGAAGCCGACGCCGTCGAAGCGACCGGCGGCGTCTCCATGCCGAGGCCTGGCGGGGACTTGGTTCTGTCTGATGAACCCGTCGTCGGCACGAGAGCGAGCGAATTCGTCCCTGGCAAGAGATGAGAAGCAGGCGATTCGTTTTTGAATCGGCGATGCAGGGCGACGCCGCCAGGAGCGAATGCAGCCGCTCGAAGCCGGACCGGATTCGTCAGACAGAACCTACCGTCCGACGGTATCCGTCGGGCCGGTGAACCCCGGTCCGCCGGCGGCCACGTAGCCGTGGCTGGCGCCCGACGCGTCGGGACTGACCCAGAACGCGTACAGGGAACCGTTCTTCAAGTGGAACCGGAACCGGACCGGTTTCCCGGCAACGGCCGACAGGTCCTTGGCGCCCTGCCACGTGACCCCGGTCAGCGTCTCGTCGGAGGAGATGGGCCTGCAGTTGGCGCGGGTGAACGGTTCGATCGCCTTGCCGTCCTCGTTGAGCACCTCGGCCCGAAGTTCGCCCTTGGGACAATCCACGTTGACGAAAAGATATTTGCCCTTGAACGTCACCGGGCGCGTGGTGAGCGTGCCGGCCTCCTCGCCGGCATCCATGGAGGCGAAGCCGTCGCGGCGGAGGATGGCCAGGCCGGTGCTGCCTTTCCCGTGTCCGCCGGTGGCATCCTTGGCCCGGGCGGACACGTAGAAATAGAGCCTGTCGCCGACCACGAGACATCCTCCGCCGGCCGACTGAATGTTGCCGAAGTTCCACGAGCCGTCCTTCCAACTCGCCGCGATGAATCGCTCGCGATTCGGCCGGTGCCAGTGAAACCCGTCACGGCTGAACGCGAGAAGAATGTCACAGCGTTTCTGCAGGCCTTCCTGTGCGACGGTGCGATTGTCCGGCCCGGTCCAGATAGCATAGAAGCCGAGCATCAGGCTTTCGTAGGGCGCCGCATCGAGGTTGTATAACTGTGGTTTGATATGCTTGTATTTGTCGATGGGGTTGTGGGGATCGAGGTCGTCGGCGTTGGTCCAGAACACCGAGTCGCTTTTGGCGGAAAGCCCCGGGTTACGGGAGATCTTCTCTACAAGTTTCCCGGGATCGGGATCTTCCATGTAGGCGCGTGCGCGCCCGACCTCGCCCCCGTGAATCCGCTGGCTGAGACACCATACCTTGCGGAACGGATTGTAAAATACCGTGGTCCTGTCCCCCCAGATTCGCTTGGAAGCCACGGGCTCGGACCAGTGGACGCCGTCCGCGCTGGTCCGATAGGTGTAATGCCAGCCGCCCCGTTTCTCCGTGGCGAAATACTTGAAGCGGGCTTCGGGATTCTCCGCCGCATGGTCAAGCCAGAATGTGGACGAATCATGGTGAACGATGTCCATAATGACATTGGAGCCTTCCAGCCCCTTGCGTCGCCCCTTGATGTCCTTCAGCGCGGGCTTGTCCCAGTGAATGCCATCCTTGCTGGTGGCGTAGCCGAACCAGTGGGTTACCCATCCCTTGTTGCCGACGGCATACCACATCTTGAATACCTTGTCCGCAGGGTCGTACCAGACGCCGCCGCTGTACGGGTAGGCCACGTTGCTCTTGCCCCTGGTCTCCCAGGGCTTGTCGGGCTTGAGAACCGGATTGTGCTCGTGATAGTGGGCGGCATGAAAGGTCCTCTTGAGCGTGGTCTCCGCGATGAGGAAGTCGTCCACGAAGAGTTGCCGTCCCACGTCAATCGGTATCACTTTCGGCGGATTCTTCAGATACGGAACCGGCATCGGTTCACGGGTCAGTTTGCCCCGTTTCGGCGGCCACTGGTCCGGCAGGTTGATGCCGTTGTACAAGGTCTCGTCCGCTGGCGTCATGCCGGCCAGCGCCAGTAGAACCAGGGACGTCACGAACCCCTTTGTCAAGCCTTTCATCGCATCACCTCCGGTTTCCTTTGTGCTCGGTGTTCAGGGTGTTCGCCTCGGCCGAGGACGCCGGTGGTTTTCAGTTCGCAGCCTGCGGCTTGGTGCTTGCATCGCAATCCGGGCAGCGGCTTACTCCAGGCTCGGCTCGACCACTTCGCCGCGGGCCTGGGCCTCGGTCCGCTCGTACGCCCCGTAGAACTCGCTGTTCAGGTCCAGCCACAGGGTCACGCGGTGGAAGGCGCCGGGCGGCAGGTCCACGCCGTAATGGTCCGGCCCGAGATAGTCGAGAAGGGGGGCCGCCCGGGCTCCGAACTTGCCCGGCACGGTCCGACTCCCGCCGTGCACGCCCGTCTTGATTGACCCGTTGAAGACGTGGAAGTAGAAGCCGAACTTCTCCGCCAGGTTGGCGTAGGAGCGGGTCCAGCCGTGTTTGGCGTCCGGCTCGCCCGACAGGTCCGGCGCCTTCTCCTTCTCGTGACATGCCACGCAGTGGGCATCCAGGACGGGCTGGACGAGGCGGACGTAGTTGAACGGGTTGGCCCCGTCCGGGTCCGGCCGTATCGCGGAGGGCGCCCGCCGCAGGGCCAGGGGCAGGCGCTTGCCGGGCCGGCGCTGGCGGCGTTTCGGCTCGTGGCAGCCCTGGCAGACGAGCCGCTCGCCCGGGTGCACGTACGTGACCGACCGCATCGACTGGATGGCCATGCCCCGTTCGTCCAGCGCCTGGAAGTAGATGGGCACGCCCACCGGCGCCTCGAAGTACACGCTGCCGTCTTCCTCCACCGGCACGGTGCCGAGCGAGGCGCGGGCATTCGTCTCCCGCGCGGCGCCGATGCGAGGCTGGTTGATCGTCGGGTTGCTCTTGGGCAGGAGTTGAACGATCCGCAAGCGTTCCACCTTGGCCCCGTCCGGCCACTGGAAGTCGCTGTCGTACATGTCCATGACGGCGACGGTGGCGCGGCGCTCGCCGAACTTCCGCTTGCCCCGGACCGTCTGCGTCGTCCTGGTGGGGATGACGGGCGGCCGGGGGCGGGGGCGGAACGGTATCGGGCTCAGCGAGGCAATCGACTCGTCGCGATACAGCAGCGTCCGGGTGCCGAACGCGTCCGCCAGGTACAGCCCGTGCCGTTTGGCCGCAGGGTCGTAGGCGCAGAGCCAGAAGTCCTCGGCCAGGGGCCAGGGGGTGGCGAAGATCATGTGCCGACGGATGTTGCCCTCGGCCTCCGGGAACCGGACCTCCGGCGTCAGCCGCTTCAGTTGCGACATCGCCCCGTCGTCCTCGTACGACTGGTCAATCAGCACCAGCGACCCGAAGGCGTGCCCGTGGTGGGCGCCGGTCGTGGCGATGTACCGGTGGGAGGCGGGCACGGCCCGGATGCTCATCTCCATCCACGGCCGGCTGCCGCGCTTCTCCGGGTAGTTGCCGTGCATCGACCGCGGGTCCCGCCCGTCGGGATAACACGTCCAGATATGATGGGCCACGTTCGTGTCGCGGTCCACGTAATCCCACCGCGTGTAGAGGATGCGGCCGAAATGGCCCACGCTGGGGTGCCACTCGTGCGTCTCGTGGTAGGAGAGGGGGACGATGTCCGAGCCGTCCGGCTCCATCGAGTGCAGCGTATAGGTGGGACAGTGCCGGCCGCAGCGCAGGTATCCGCCTCGGCGGAGACTGATGAAGGCGATCCGCCCGGACGGCAGGACGCACGGGTCGAAGTCGTCCCACGGGCCGTCCGTCAACTGCAGCAGATGCGACCCGTCTGCGCCTACCTTGAAGACGTGGTAGCAGCACTCGGGCGTCCACGTGTAGGTTTTCTTGGCGCGGGCCTGGGTCCAGGCGAAGTAGACGGTCCGGCCGTCAAACGAGAGGTCGGGAGAGAGGAACGAGCCTCCCTCCAGCCGCTCGCCCTCCAGCCGGCCGTTCGCCACCGAGGCGTCGGCGAGGAGGTGGCGGAGCCGCGGCTCGGGGCCGAAGGCGTCGTCCAGGACGAACAGCCCGCCGCCCGGCCGGGCGTTGCACCCGTAGTACTGGTCGCACATGTGGAACGGCCCGCCGGCGTCGTGCCGCTGGATGAACAGAATGCGGTCGAAGTCCAGCAGGGGGTTCGCCAGGGCCACCCGCCGCCTCAGCCGCATCGCCTCATGGAACAGGCGGTGGCGCTTGGCCGTCTTGCCGGGCCTGACCTGCGCAGCGCGCCGCCGGAGACCGGCGAGTTCTTTAGCAGCCGCCGAGAGGTCCGGGGCGTCCGGCATGCGGCGCAGGCGGCGGAGCAGGGCCGCGGTGCGGCGGAGAAGCACGTCCACCGGGTCGCGGTCGCCCTCCTGGATGAGGGCCGCTGGATGGTACGCCTCCGCCGCCACCCGCTTGAACCATCCGCGGTCGCTGCACTGGCGGGCGAGTTCCTCCCAGCGTCGGCGGGTCTCGTCGGCCAGGTCCGGCCGGGACCATGCCTCGCGCTCGGCGGCCTGGTCCCGTGCGGACGGTCCGGCGGCGGCCGTCGCCGCAGGCAGCAGGACAGGCAGCAGGGCTGCGACGGCACGAAGGATGTTTCCGGTTCGGGCCATGAGTCTCTCCCCCTCACGGTTTGTGCGCAGCGAGCCGCTCTCGGCGAGGGACCGCGACGCACATCTTGCCTCAAACGCAGTTCACGACACCACCTCGATGCCGTACAGTTTGCAGAAACGCTTCAGGCGTTCGGCATGGCGGCCGAGGAACAATATCATGTGCCCGGCGTGCTTGAACTCCGACGGTGTATTCACGCCAGCGACCGTCATCTCGACGTTGGTCCGACATCCGCCGGCCAGTTTCGGATGGCAGCGGACCACCTCGCCGCTGTACACGATCATCCGGGGCTTCGCGCCGGGGAAATAGTGGGCCAGCGTGGCCGGCTGCCCGTCGGGGAAAAGGATTTGCGGCACGCATCCCCAGCCGGCTTCGTTGTGAGAACGCAGAATGTACCGCATGGGCTCGGCGTCCGGCCCGTTCATCTTCGACGGGGCCGTGCAGTGGGCGCCGAAATAGCGGTGCTCGGCGGTGTTCCAGGAGGGGTTGTGCTGGAATCCCGGCACGCCGAGAAGATGCGTGCCCAGCATCATGGTGAGGGTGGCGTCCAGGTCCGACTGGCACCCTGCCGCGATGCCCTCGTCGTGCAGGCTCATGTACCCCATGCAGGGCGGCACGTGCTGATGGGGATGTTTCAGGCCGGGCAGGCAATCCATCATCAGGCCATCCCCGCCGTGCTCCTCCAGAATGCGCTTGAACGCGAAGTAGGTCCTTGCGGCGTCCCGGATGTCGTCCCGGCCGGGTTCGACGATCTCCTTGGCGCCCGAGCGGTACGCCTCCGCCAGTTGTTTCACCTTCTCGTCGTTCTTATCGACAGCCTTGAATGCTTCATAAAAGCGCTTGAGCGGGATCGTCCGCACCTGTGTCCCGAGCGACGGCGCCTTGCCCTGCCTCGGCTTGTTCCCCTGGAGGTTGATTAACCGCGCGTCGGCCATCCAGCGGGCGGTGCGGATCATCCGCATTCCGTCGGTCACGGCGTCGAAGTTCTGCTCGGCGTTGATCAGGATCGTCCCGCCCCGCCTCTGCCAACCCAGGATGTGGCCGAGCAGCACGCCGCCCAGAGGCATGGAGACCACCGTGGGCAGGCCCGTCTCTTTCACAATCCGCTGGGCGTGCTTGTTCAGCCATTTCTTGAACATGAACAGCAGCAGGCCGTCCGGTTGCTCCTGCTTGATGCGGGCGATGAAGCGGGAGACGTCGTCTCCCGCGGCCAGCGGCTTGGGCTCAAGGGCGATTGTCATCCCCAGGTCGCGCGCGAGGCGGGCGATCCTGGCCGTGTATCGCTTCTGGTGTCCTTCCGGGTCGAAACTGGAGCCCGGCCAGGACCAGTAGCCCTCCTTGGCGAGTTCCTTGGTGGGCCTGTAGATGAAGGCCCCGAGGACCGTGGGCGTCTTCTTGGTCGGTGCGGGGGCAGGGGCCTCTTCCGCTTCCAGGCCCTTGGCGGAGGCGAGGACCGCCAATCCGCCGGCGGCCCCCGCCGCCTGAAGGAACTCCCGCCGCCCGCAGCAGCCGTGATCCGCGGGTGCTTGCTGTGCATCGTGCGCGTCTTCCATTGTGCGTGCCTCCTCTCGGTCATCGTGCCATGCGTGTTTAGAGGCTGTTTCAGAACCCCCTCTCCCTTGATGGGAGAGGGAAGTGAAACAGCCTCTTAGCGTGCCCGACCTCACGCGGGCGACGGGCAAGCCGGCCCGAGTTTACCCTCTCCGTCGGCCGGCCGACGGCCCCCGGCGTCAGACGTCCCTCTACAGCGCCAGGAAGTTTTTCAGGATCTTCGGCCCCTCGCGGGTCAGGAAACTCTCCGGGTGAAACTGGACGCCTTCCACCGGCCAGCGGCGGTGGCGGATGCCCATAATCTCGTCCTGGTCCGTCCGGGCCGAGATCTCGAAGTCCTCCGACAGCGTGTCCCGCCGGATGGTGAGGCTGTGGTACCGCGTCGCTTCGAACGGGTTCGCGATATCCTCAAAGATCGTCCTCCCATCGTGATGGATCATGCTCGTCTTGCCGTGCATGAGCCGGTCCGCACGAATAATCTCGGCGCCGAACGCGTACGCCACGCACTGGTGCCCCAGGCAGACGCCCAGGACGGGCACCCGGCCGGCGAAGCGGCGGACGACGTCGTTGGAGACGCCGCCCTCCAGCGGCGTGCAGGGGCCCGGCGAGATGATGACGTGGCTGGGACCGAGCGCGTCCACCTCGTCCGGCGTGACCTTGTCGTTGCGGAAGACGCGGATGGCGAGTCCGGCGTCCAGTTCGCCCAGCCGCTGGACCAGGTTGTAGGCGAAGGAATCGTAGTTGTCGATGACGACGATCACGTTCGGCGCTCCGCCGGGCGTCCGACTCGCCCGCCTCCCGCGCGGCGGGCCTCCCGGCCTGCCGCGCCCTTGTCATCGCCGGTGTGTCCCCGCGCGGTGCATCAGGCCTGCCCGCCGTAGTCCTTGGGACGAAGGCGGGAGATACACGGCGCGGCATACGGCACAGGATGCTCTTACCTCCGCCCCTGCATCACCCGGACGAAGTAATCGATGCTGCGGTCGTAGGTCCGCTCGGCCTCGGGTGGGAAGAAACAGCCGGGCAACTCCCCCGCCGACCGGTGCTGGGCCACGCACTCGCAGCAGAGCCCCCGCTTGCTGCACGAATACGTGCACGTGCACGAGGCCGCGTTCGCTTCCTGGTTGGGACAGTCGGCCATGATTTCCCCTCCACGTTGAACCTGCGTCATCAGCCACTGAACTATAGGGCCGGGGAGCCGGCGTGTCAAAGGGGGCGGGGAGGTCCCCCGGGACGGGCCCCGGACCGCTCCCCCTTAGAACAAGCACTTGGCGAGTTTCAGCACCCCCTGTTTCCACGGCACGCGGTGGGAGACGCCCGCCCGGCCGGCGAACTCCGCCTCGTGCGCCAGGTACCAGTGGAAGTTGCGGAGCAGGGCGTCGCGGTTGGAGTACCGGGGTTCCCAGACCAGCCGCTCACGGGCCTTGTCGATGGCCACGTACGAGTCCTTCACCGCCGTCTCGTACACCCATCGGTAGAGGGGCGAGAGGCGCAGGGCCTCCAGCACCTTCAGGGCCAGGATGGCCGGGCCCGCCGGCAGAGGGATGATCCGCCGGCCGTGCCCCGCCTCGTCGAGCACGGCCTGGAGGTCTTCGCGGAACGTGCCGAACGCCGCCGCCCCGATGTTGAACGTGTCGTTGACGGTCTTGCAAGGGAGGGTGGCGGCCCGGTGGATGGCCTCGCACAGGTCGGCCACGTCGAGCAGTTGGTAGCGGTTCTCGCCCCGGCCGAGGATGGGGAAGTGCCTGCCGTCCTTCGCCCACTCGTAGAGCAGGGCGAAGACGCCGAGCCGCTCCGGCCCGATGAACGACTTCGGCCGTAGGATCGGCACGCACAGGCCCTGGCGGCGGAACTCGAGACAGACCCGCTCGGCCGCCACCTTCGCCTCGCCGTACGGGCCGACGCCATGGAGCGGGTCGTCCTCGGTGATGGGATGGTGGTCCGGGATGCCGTACACCGCCGTCGTCGAGATGTGGACCACGCGCGCCAGGCCGGCGTCGCGGGCGGCCGCCAGCACGTTTCGCGTGCCGGCGACGTCCGTGCTGAAGATGTCCGCCGGCCGGTACAGGGGCAGGGCCGCCGCGCAGTGTACCGCCACGTCGCTGCCCGCGACGGCCCGGCGGACGGCGTCGGGGTCACGGACGTCGCCCCGGATGACGCGGACGCGGTCCCGGCAGTCGGGATAGTCAAACGGGGCGAGGTCCAGCGAGGTGACCGAATCGCCGCGGGCCAGCAGGTCCCGGACCAGGTTGATGCCCAGGAACCCCGCCCCGCCGGTCACCAGGTAGGCCGTCATGCGTCGGCTCCTTCTGCGGCGCCGGCGCCGCCGGCGCCTCGATGATATCATACCGGACCGGGGCGCCAACGCAAGGTCCACACCGAGTTCGCCGGGCCGCTCGCGGGCCGCGCGACGTTTGGCTGGCACACGCCCCGGCGACGTGTCGATAAGCCTCGCAGCCGGAACTGCTTGACACCCGCGAGCCTTCCGGGTCTAAAAGGAGGACACCAGGAACCATATCCGAGAAGGGACACGCGTGAAAGCCACCCTCTGGAACCTGGTTCGCCTGGCCCGTCCGGCCCACTGGCTGAAGAACGTGTTCGTCTTCGCGGCGTTGGTCTTCGCGCGGCGTGTGGGCGATGTGGCGGCGTGGGTGGCGGCGGCGGAGGCGGCGGCCGCCTTCTGCCTGGCCTCCAGCGCCGCCTACGTGTTCAACGACCTGGTGGACCGTCGGCAGGACGCCCAGCACCCTTTGAAGCGCGACCGGCCGCTCGCTTCCGGGGCCGTCGCGCCTGCCGCGGCCGTTGCGTTCAGCGTGGTCCTGGCGGCGGGAGGACTCATCCTCTCGGCCCTCGCCGGCCCGCGGGTCCCCTGGGCCGTCGGCGCCTACCTGGTGCTGATGGCGGCCTACACGGGGGGACTGAAGCGTGTGGCCATCCTCGACGTGCTGCTCATCGCGTGCGGCTTCCTGCTGCGGGCGGAGGCCGGCGGGCTGGCGGTGGACGACGCCGTGGAGGCGGACGTGGAAGTCAGCCACTGGCTGCTCCTGTGCACCCTGACGCTCAGCCTGTTCCTGGGGTTTGCCAAGCGGGAGGCCGAACGCGCCGCCCTCGGCGACCGGGCCGGCGAGACCCGCTCGGTGGCCTGGACGGTCTACTCCCGCCGCGGCCTGGAACAGATGATGACGATCTCGGCCGGCCTGGCCATCGTCACCTACATGCTCTACACCGTCAGCCCGCGGACCATCCGCCAGGTGGTGGGCCATCCCTGGCTCTTCGTCACGGTGCTGCCGGTCGTGTACGCGGTGTTCCGGTTCTACAGCCTGACGCTGGCGGGCCGGGTGTCGGGGCCGGTGGACATGTTCCGCCGGGACCCGCCGTTCGTCCTCGCCCTGCTGGTGTGTCTGGCGATGGTGGCGGCGGTGCTGTACGTCTTCTAGGACGATGGAAAGGAACGGCGCGGCGTGCCCCCTCCGGCGGGTAAATCTCCCCACCCGCCGCGCCGTCGCTCGCCACGCGCGGGGCATCAGGAGATACACCGCGCGGGATGCACGTTGAGCACAATGACCCCCCAAGCGACCTCCAGCGAACGCAGCCGGACGCACGTCCGCCTGGCCTGGGCGGTGGCCTTTGCCGGCGCGCTGGTCCTGTACGTCGCCACCCTGGCCCCGGGCCTCGTGTGGCAGGACGCCGGGGAGTATCAGGTCACGTCGGCCCGTCTCTCCTGGCCGCCGACGACCGACAGCGTCTGGTGCCGGCCGGGCGAGGCCGTCCGCGTCCATCCCTGGTTCCTGGTGACGGCGAGGGCCCTGGAGGCGCTGGGCCCGTGGGATGCGGCCTATGCGGCGAACCTGTCGTCCGCCGTGGCGACGGCCCTGGCGGTGGCGAACGTGCTGGCGTTGGTCTACGTGCTGACGGGCCGCCTCTGGCCGGCGATCATCGCGGCGGCGGGATTTGCCGTCGGGCACACCGTATGGCGGTTCGCCGTCCTCTCGGAGGTCCTGGGCTGGTCGGCGGCGTTTCTCTCGGCCGAGTGCCTGTGTTTCTGGGCCTTGCGGCGTCACGGCCGCCCGCGCTGGCTCCTCCTGCTCTTCCTGCTGAACGGCGCCGCGGTGAGCAATCACCTGATGGCCGGGTTCAGCCTGGTCGTCTTCGGCGGCTGGGCGGTCGTGGCCTTCGTCCGGCGGCGGCTCCCGTGGTGGACGCTGCCCGCCGGGGCGGGGTGCTGGCTCGTCGGCGGCACGCTCTACGCCGTTGTGGTCGCGCTCGAATACGTCCGGACGGGCAGCCTGGCCGAGACGCTCGTCTCCGCTACCGTCGGCGGGTACGGCGGAAGCGTCGGGAACCTGGCGGGCCTGCCGACGCTCCTCGGCCGGAGCGTCCTCTACGTGGGCCTGACCTATCCCACGCCGCTCGTCCTGGCGGGCCTGGCGGGCGCCTGGACGCTTCTGCGGCGGGGGGGGGGCCTCGGCCGGGTCATTCTGATCCTGGCGGCCGTCTACTTCCTCTGGGCTGCGCGCTACCGCGTGCCGGACCAGTACTCCTTCTTCGTGCCGTTCTACGTGCCGGCGAGCGTCCTGATTGGCGTCGGGACGGCCCGGCTACTGGAGGGGCGGTGGCAGCGCCTGCGATGGGCGGCCCTGGCGCTGGCGCTCGTGCCGGTGGCGGTGTATGCCGTCCTGCCGGCGGCGGCGCGGCGGGCGGGCCTTACCACCAGTCCCCACGACGTGCCGTACCGGGACGAGTACCGGTACTTCCTCCAGCCGTGGCGGTGTGGGGAGGACGGTCCCCGGCGATTCGCCGAGGAGACGTTGTCCCGTTTGCCGCGGCATGCGGCGCTGTTCGCGGATACGACGGTCGCTCCACCGCTGGTGTACGTCCAGGTGATCGAGGGCCGACGGCCGGACGTCCTGCTGGCGGCGGTGGGGACGCGCCCGCCGTATCTGTCGCGGGAGGAGTCACGGCGGTACTGGCGCCGGGCCGAGACGTTCCAGGCCCTGCGGGCCGAGGGCCGGAGGGTGTTCGTGGCGTCGGATCAGCCGGCCTACATGCCGGGCTGGATGGTCAACCACATGCGCCTCGAGCATGTCCCGGTCTTTGAGGTCCTGCCGAAGGAGGCACCGGCGGGAGAGGAGGGCCGACGATGAGCCCGGCCGGGATGGCCGTCAAACGCGCGATGGACGTGGTCCTGTCGGCGGGGGCGCTGGCGGTAGGCTGGCCCGTGCTGCTGGGCATCGCCCTGGCCATTCGGCGTGACAGCCCGGGCCCCATCCTCTTCCGCCAGGAACGTGCCGGCCGATACATGCAGCCGTTCACGATGCTCAAGTTCCGGACGATGCGGGCGGGGGCGGCGCCGTACGGCGTAAGTCCCGGCTCGCCCCGGGACCCACGGCTGACGCGCGTGGGCCGATTCCTGCGCGAGACCAGCCTTGACGAACTGCCGCAACTCTGGAACGTCCTGAAGGGCGAGATGAGCCTGGTCGGGCCTCGTCCCCTGTACATGCGTCAGGCCCGGGTCTTCACGCCGCGGCAGCGTCGGCGGCTGGAGGTCCGGCCTGGCCTGACCGGCCTGGCCCAGGTCCAGGGCCGAGGCGAGGTGCCGCAAGAGGAGAAACTCGAGATCGACGTCCACTACGTCGAGCAGATGAGCCTGGCGCTGGACCTCTCGATCCTGTGTCAAACCGTCCTCAAGGGTTTCGGCCGCCAGACGGCCTACCAGACGTGGTAGGCGATGCGAATTCAGGGCGCGCTCCCGTGTTGTTCAGTTGACACGGGCCGCCGGGCCGGTATGCTACGGGTGCGGTCAAATCGCTGGTCCATCGCCGAAAGCAAATGAATGGCCGAACGCGTCAACATCCTGCTGACCTGTATCGGGCGGCGCGTGAGCCTGGCGGAAGCGTTCCGCCGGGCGCTGGCCTCGGTGGGGGTCGAGGGGAAGATCTTCGGCGCGGACTGGTCGCGCCTGGCGCCGGCATTCCACGCGGCGGACGAGGGATTCGTGGTCCCGGGCGTCAACGCGCCGGACTACGTCGACGTCCTCCTGGACCTCTGCCGGCGGCGGGAGGTGGACCTGGTCGTCCCGCTCATCGACTGGGAACTGACGACCCTGGCCGACGCCCGCGACCGGTTCGAGGCCCTCGGCGCCCGCGTGGTGGTCTCCTCGCCCGAGGTCACGCGCACCTGCTGGGACAAGCGGGAGGCGTTCCGGTTCCTGAGCGCCCACGGCGTGGACACGCCGCGCCTCCTCTCGTTCAAGGAGGCGATGGGCGGGCCGTTTCCGGTCATTGCGAAGGACCGATACGGCAGCGCGTCGAAGCGGGTCCGGCGGCTCTACAGCGCCTCGGCCATGAAACGCATGGGCCGGCGGCGAAAACGGCTCCTCATTCAGGAATACGTCGAAGGCCGCGAGTACACCGTGGACGTGTACACCGGGCTGGACGGCCGGCCGAGGGTCGCCGTCCCCCGGTGGCGCATCCAGGTGCGGGCCGGCGAGGTGGCCAAGGGGATGACGGTCCGGCACGCGGAGGTCATCCGCCGGAGCCTGCACCTGGCCGAGGTCCTCGGCGGGTGCCGGGGCGTCATCACCTGCCAGTGCCGCGTCGACGGCGAGGGGGCCGTCAAGTTCTTCGACGTCAACCCGCGGTTCGGGGGCGGCGTGCCGCTCGCCATCCGCGCCGGCGCCGACTTCCCGAAGTGGCTCATCCAGGAACACCTCGGCCGCCGGCCCGACATCGACCCGGACGGTTGGGAAAGCGGCCTGGTCATGCTCCGCTACGACGAGGCCGTCTTCCGCCGGGCCGAGATCGTGGGCCTGGACGAGAACGGGAACGAGACGGACACCGACTGATACCGGTCCACGGGGGGGGGGGTCGTTTACTGTTAGCCGACGAGCCTGCCAACAACGGCGGATGAATTTCCTCGGCGGGGGCTTCTGGGCGGGATTCCGGCTTGACTCGGACTCGCCCATCGGTATACTGATTGGAGTGCAAAAGGACTCCAATTGCACTGCGGAGGCGGCGATGGAGGCAGAAAACGGCGAAAACACCCCGTCCCCGACCGCCGGACGCAACAAGGTCACCATCAAGATCCCGCGCGAACTCTACGAGCGCATCCAGCAGGTCATCGAGAGCACCGGCTTCGGCTCGGTCACCGAGTTCGTCGTTTACGTGCTGCGGGACCTGGCAGCCGTGGAAGGCGTCGAGCAGAAGGGGGGGCTGTCGGCCCGCGAAATCGACCTGATTCGCCAGCGGCTCCGGGCGCTCGGGTACCTGGACTAACCCGAACCGCCGCCGGCCTTTCATCCGGAACGTCCGACGGGGGATCATCGGAACACCGTTGTGCCTGATACCACCGTATCCTGTCCCATGGCCGACGCCGTCCGTGCCGCCTACCGCGCGGGCGAGGAAGACGAGGCCATGGAGCCGCGCGTCCTCCTCGGCGCCGACGGCCGGCCCGTCGGCCGCATCGGCGGCGGCGACTATGTCGTCTTCTACGACATCCGCGGCGAGCGGGAAATCGAACTGACCCGGGCGTTCACCGACCCGGCGTTCGCCCACTTCGCCACCGCCCCCATCCGGACGCACTGGACCACCATGATCCAGTACAGCCCGGACCTGGCTGTGCGGGTGGCGTTCCCGCCCGCCGGCGCGGTGGAGGAGACGCTCAGCGAGTGCGTCAGCCGGGCCGGCCTGGCCCAGGTGAAGGTGTCGGAATCGGAGAAGGCCGTCCACGTCTCGCACTTCCTGAACGGGAAGCGGTCCGAGCCGCTGCCCGGCGAGGAGCGGGTGACCGTCCCCAGCCCGGACACGCTGCACTACGACCGGGTGCCCCAGATGGCCGCCCGGGCCGTCGCCGACGCCGCCATCCGCGCCCTCGCGGGCGAGGCCGCCTTCCTCATGGTCAACTTCGCCAACGTCGACGTGCTCGGCCATATCGAGAACCGGGACGCCATCCTCCAGGCCGTCGCCACGGTCGACCGCGAGGCCGGCCGCCTCCTCGATGCTGCCCGCGACGCCGGCGTCACCGTCCTCGTCACGGCCGACCACGGCACGGTGGAGAAGTGGTATTACCCGGACGGGACGGTCGACACGGGCCACACCGACAGCCCCGTGCCGCTGGTCCTCGTGGACCCGGCGGTCGAGGGCCGGACCGGGGGCGTCCTCCGCGAGGGCGGCGCCCTGACGGACGTGGCCCCGACGGTGCTGGACCTCCTGGGCCTGGACAAACCCGGCGTCATGACCGGCACGAGCCTCCTGGAGGAGCCCCTGCCGTCGCGCGACGGCCGGCGGGTCCTCGTCCTGGTGCTCGACGGCTGGGGGGAGGGCGACGGCTCCGAGGCCGACCTCATCGCCGCCGCCGACACCCTCGCCATGGACCATCTGCTCGCCGCCTACCCGTCCACGCGCCTGGCGGCCGCTGGCACGGCCGTCGGCATGCCGGAAGGCACGGTCGGCAACAGCGAGTGCGGGCACCTGCACATCGGGGCAGGGCGGGTCGTGCCCTCGGACCGCGTCCGCATCGAGCAGGCCATCGCGGACGGCTCCTTCCGCGAGAACGAGGCCCTCGTCTGGGCCATGGAAGGCGCCAAACGCGACGGCCGGCCGCTCCACCTGGTGGGCATCATCTCGTTCTACTCCAGCCACGGGTCGGTCGAGCACCTGCTGGAACTGGTCCGGATGGCCCACGAGCGCGGCGTGGGCGAGGTCTATATCCACGGGATGCTCGGCCGGCGGGGCGAGCGCCCCGAATCCGGCGCCATCTACTGCGAGAAGGTGGAACGGGAGTGCGCCCGTCTCGGCACGGGCCGCCTCGCCACCATCATCGGCCGGTTCTGGTCGCTCGACCGCGAGGAGAACTGGGACCGCATCGAGAAAACGTACCGCGCCCTGGTCGACGACCGGGCGACGCCGGTGCCCGATACCCGGCCGTAGAATGAACCCGAGCCGGCTGCGTAAGCAGCCGGGTGTCTGCCAATCGGACCACGCTGACCCGAGCGCAAACCATGCCCACGAAACGCAAGGTCGCCGTCATCGGCTGGGACTGTGCCACGCCGCAACTCGTCTTCGGCCCGCACCTGGAGGTGATGCCGAACCTGGCGCGGCTCATCGGGCGGGGCGCCTGCGCCCGCATGCGGAGCAGCGACCCGCCTATCACCGTCCCCGCCTGGACCAGCATGATGACCGGCGTCGACGCCGGCACGCTCGGCTTCTACGGCTTCCGCAACCGCAAGGATTACACGTACGAGGGCCTGACGTTCGCCACCAGCCTGGCCATCAAGCGCGACCGTGTGTGGGAACGCCTCGGCAAGGAGGGCCTGCGCAGCATCATCCTCGGCGTGCCGCAGACCTATCCCCCCAAGCCGTTCAACGGCGACCTCGTGACCAGTTTCCTCACGCCGAGCACCGACAGCGCCTACACCCATCCGCCGGAACTGAAGGACGAAATTGCGCGTCTGCTCGGCGACCAGAAATATATGCTCGACGTCGAAGGCTTCCGCACCGACGACAAGCAGTACATCCTGGACCAGTGCTACCGGATGACCGACCAGCGGACCCGCCTGGCCGAGTACCTCCTGGCCGAGCACCCCTGGGACTTCTTCATGATGGTCGAAATGGCCACCGACCGCCTGTACCACGGCCTGTGGTCCTTCACCGACCCGACGCACCATCGCTATGAACCTGGCAACCCGTTCGAGTCGGCCGTCCGCGACTATCACGCGTACCTGGACCAGTGCCTGGGCCGCGTGCTGGCGGCCGTCGGCGAGGACGCCGCCGTCATCATTGTCAGCGACCACGGGGCCAAGGGGATGGTCGGCGGCATCTGCGTCAACGACTGGCTCATCCAGAACGGGTGGCTGGCGCTGGAGGAGATGCCGTCCGAGCCCACGCCCCTGCGCAAGTGCCGCATCGACTGGTCCCGCACCCGGGCCTGGGGCGAGGGCGGATACTATGCACGCATCTTCACGAACGTGGCGGGACGCGAACCGCAGGGCGCCATCCCCGCCGACGACTACGAGTCCGTCCGCGACGAACTCGCCGACGCCCTCGCCGCCATCCCCGACCACGAGGGCAACCCCATCGGCACCAAGGTCCACAAGCCGCAGGACCTGTACCGCGAGACAGGCGGCATCCCGCCGGACCTCATCGTTTACTGGGGCGACCTGGACTGGCGGAGCGTCGGCCAGGTGGGCATGGGCGGCATCCACACCTTCGAGAACGATACCGGCCCGGACGACGCCAACCACGACTATCACGGCATCTTCGCCATGGCCGACCCCGACCGCCCGGGCGTCGGACGGGACATCGGACCCGTCCACCTGATGGACGTGGCCCCGACGATCCTGGACCTTTACGGCCTTGAGCCGGAACCGGACGTCCAGGGCCGACGCATCGCGTATTGACCGGATACGCCGGCACGGCGGGTCTCCGCACCCGCCGCGCGGGCTGTTCCATTATCAGCGCGACGCGGCGGGTGCGGAGACCAGCCGCGCACAAAGCGTCCAGGCTATCACCCATGCCCGACGAGCCCATCCCCCTGGCCCGGCCCGACATCTCGCAGGACGACATCGACGCCGTCGTCGCGGTCCTGCGGACGCCGCACCTCAGCCTCGGCCCGAAACTGGGCGAGTTCGAGCGGGCCTTCGCCGACTATCTGGGCCTGCCGCGCGCCGTGGCCGTCAACTCCGGCACCAGCGCCCTGCACCTGGTCGTCCGGGCCCTCGGCCTGGGGCCGGGCGACGAGATGATCACCACGCCGTTCACGTTCGTCGCCTCGGCCAACTGCGCCCTGTTCGAGGGGGCCAGGCCCGTCTTCGTCGACATCGACCCGGACACCTGGAACATGGACGCCGACCGGCTGCCGGAGGCCGTGACCGACCGCACCCGCCTCCTGCTGCCGGTGCACGTCTTCGGCCGGCCGATGCCGATGGACCGCGTGATGGCGGCGGCCGCGGCCCGGAACATCCCCGTCGTCGAGGACGCCGCCGAGGCCCTCGGCGCGACCTGCGGCGAGCGACCCGTCGGCACGATCGCCCGGGCCGCCGTCTTCGCCTTCTATCCTAACAAGCAGATGACGACGGGGGAGGGCGGCATGATCGTGACCGACGACGACCGGCTCGCCGACCTCTGCGTCAGCCTGCGGAACCAGGGCCGCGACCCGGACGCCGGCTGGCTGGCCCATGCCCGCCTCGGGTACAATTACCGTCTCTCGGACATCAACTGTGCCCTGGGCCTCGCGCAACTTGCGCGGCTGGACGGGTTTATCGAGGCCCGGAGGCGCGTGGCCGAGCGGTATCTCGAGAAACTGGCCGACGTGGACGAACTCGTCCTGCCCGCCCCGTACTCGGGCGGCCGGATGTCGTGGTTCGTGTTCGTCGTGCGCCTGGCGGACCGGTTCACGCAGGAGCAGCGGGACGCAGTCCTTCAGCATCTGCGGGAGGCGGGCATCGGGTGCTCCGACTACTTCAGCCCGGTCCATCTCCAGCCGTTCTACCGGGAGCGGTTCGGCTTCAAGGAAGGGGATTTCCCCGTGACCGAACGCATCGCCGCCCGCACCCTGGCCCTGCCGTTCTACAACCGCCTGACCGAGGAGGATCAGGACCGGGTCGTCGCAATGCTCAAGTCGGCCCTCGCGCGGCTGTAGAACACCCCTCCGCTCGCTGCGCCGCAGGAGGACCTCACCGGGCCGAGACGTCGTAGCAGAACAGCGTCTCGTCGTGCCGGAGGTACAGCCGACCGCCGCAGATCACCGGATGGGCCCAGACGGGCCCCTTGCCGCCCTTGGGCAGTTGAAACCGGCTGACGAGGCGGAACGCCTCCGGCGAGGGGTTCACCAGCCCGACCGTCCCCTTGTGGTTGACGGCGTAGATGCGGCCGTCGGCCCAGGTGACCGAGGCCCGGCCGATGCCGGGCTCCCCCCAGCACCGTTTGCCGGTGGCCAGTTCCAGGCACGTCCACGGGCCCGGGCGGTTGGTCATCGAGGTGCCGTACAGGTGGCCGCCCAGGAGCAGAACGCCCTCGTGCTGGACGTCCAGGGCCTTGGAGGCCCACACCTCCTCCACCGCGCAGTCCCGGCCGTCCACCTTCAGGCGCAGCAGCCGGCTGCCGGTGGTCCGGCTGGTGACGAAGACGTGGCCGGCGTGGAAGATCGGCATGGTGATGTTCTCGTCGAACTTGGTATGGTGCGGCACCTGCCAGAGGAGGCGGCCGGTCTCGGCCTCGACGCCGACGACGGAGGAGGCCATCAGCGTCACGATCTGCCGCAGGCCCTCGTATTCGAAGACGATGGGCGTGCAGTAGCCGGGCTTGTCGTCCGTGCCGCGGCACGTCCAGACGGGGTTGCCGGTGCGCTTGTCCAGGGCGACGAGGCCGATCTCCTTGCCGCCCGGCGTGGCGATGACGCGGTCGCCGTCGACGAGGACGGACTCGGCCAGGGCCCAGGAGATGTTCCGGCCGCGGAACCGCTTCAGGATGTTGACGTGCCAGCGGCGCCGGCCGGTGCGGGCGTCCAGGCACACCAGGTCGCCGTCGGCGTTCTCGTGGTACAGGAGGCCGTCGTCGAGGGTGGGCGTGGACCGCGTGCCGGGATGCGAGCGGGTATACGCCGGGCCGTTGGGCGCTCGCCACGCCGGCTTCCCCTCCAGGGTGAGGGCGGTGATGACGGTGGCATCGCCGGAGTTTCCGGTGGTGTAGATGAGGCCGTCGGCGATGGTGACGCCGGAGTAGCCGTGCCCCAGGCCGCCGGCTCGCCAGAGGAGCCGCGGGCCGCCGGCCGGCCACTCTTTCAGCAGATCCGTGGCCGGCGAGCGGTTTGTCTGGTCCGGCCCGTGGAATCGCGGCCATTCGGGGGCCGACTCGTACGCCGGCACCGCCGCGGCAGTAAGGACCGCCGGCGCCGAAAGGGCGACAAGGACCGCCGGCGCCGCAAGGGCGGCGGCAAGACGCTGCATCGGGGGCGCGGGCATCGGTCTTCTCCGGGACATCCGGTGCGAGGGGCAGTGTAGGGCCGGGGCCGAGGGATTTCAAGAACGCGCCCCGCCGCCGGGCCGTGGTTGAAACGCCGACCCCGCCCCCCTATAATCCCGCAACGTTCCTTCCGGGAAGATAGATGTCGTGCGCGGTGGTTCTCCGCGACCATCGCGCAACCAGGTTGACCGTCCGCGGCGGGTGCGGAGCCCCGCCGCGCAGAACGTCCAACGTCCCTCTCGAAAGGGCCGCATGCCGCGCCGCCCCGACATCCTGAAACGCGATACCGTCTTCACCGGCCGGAAGGTCCGCCTCGAGGTCCACCACATCCGCGACCCCGACGGCCGGGAGACCACCCGCGAGGTCGTCCGGCACGGGGGCAGCGTGGCCATCGTGGCCGAGCCCGAGCCCGGCAAAGTCCTGCTGGAGCGAATCTGGCGGTACGCCGTCGAGGGCAGCCTGCTGGAGATTCCCGCCGGCACGCTGGAGGCGGGCGAAGACGGGGCCGACTGTGCCATTCGCGAACTCGCCGAGGAGACCGGCTACCGCGCCGGCAGGGTCGAGCCGATGCTCACCATCTACACCAGCCCCGGGTTCCTGACCGAGCGGATCACCATCTACCTGGCCGCCGACCTTGAGCCGGGCGAGCCGGCGCGGGAGGCCGGCGAGGAAATCGAGAACGTCCTCGTGCCCATCGAGGAGGCCCTCGCCATGATTGCCGACGGACGCATCGCCGACGGCAAGACGGTGTGCGGCCTGCTGTACCGGTACGGCCGGCGGCCTGTCGGCGGGAAGGACGAAGCCTGATGGCTTGGCACCCGACGTGGAACGAACCGCCCCGTCAGCCTCGCCCGGCCTTCATGGCGGACCGCGGCGGCGCGTTTCCGCCCGGCGTCAAGATGGTCCTGCTCGCCACGGTGGGCGTCTTCTTCGCCGACCGTTTCACCGGCGGGGCGCTGAGCGAGTACGGCTCCCTGTCGGTCCAGGATCTGATGCACCTGGAGATATGGCGGCTGGTGACGTACATGTTCCTGCACGGCGGGTTCGCCCATATCTTCTGGAACATGTTCATCTTTTGGATGATCGGCCAGACGCTGGAACGCCAGTTGGGCACCCGGCAGTTCCTGTACCTCTATTTTGCCGCTGGCCTTGTGGGCGGCCTGCTCGAGGTGGCGTTCAACGGGGTGATGCACGTGGAACATGGGCCCATCCGGACCCTCCAGGGCACGATGACGTTCCTGGACATCCCGGCGGTGGGCGCCTCGGCGGGCGTGGCCGGGGTGATGGTGGCCTTTGCCACCATCAACCCGCGGGCCATCTTTCTCCTCTTCTTCTTTCTGCCCATCCAGGCCCGCTGGCTGGCCATCATCTACATGATTATCGAGACGCGGCACATGGTGGTCGGCCTCCAGGAGGGCTGGATCGACGGCGTGGCCCACGCCGCACACGTGGGCGGCATGATCCTCGGGTTCGTCTGGGTCAAGTGGGGACACCGCATCGCCCGGGCCGCGCGGGGCGGGCCCTGGCGCGGCGGCGGGTCCCCGTTCAGCCGGGGACGCGACCGCGACCGGGAGGAACTCGACCGCATCCTCGACAAGGTCCACCGCGAGGGCGTCGGCAGCCTGACCACCCGCGAGAAGATGTTCCTCCAGGAGATGGGCGGACGCTTCCGCGACGGGCCGTAGCCGTGTTGTCCCTCTCCCCCCGTGGGAGAGGGTAGGGTGAGGGGGAACAGGCCGGCGGGTTTCACCCTCACCCCGGCCCTCTCTCGTCAAGGGAGAGGGAGCACCGCATGGCGCGGCGGGTGCGGAGACCCGACGCGCAACAGGGTGGGGGAGCCCATGCCCCGAATCACCACCCGCCTGACCACCATCGTGGCCACGCTCGGCCCGGCGACGGCCGATGAGGACACCCTCCGCCGCATGATCCGTGCCGGCATGGACGTGGCTCGCCTGAACTTCGCCCACGGCGACCACGACTCGCACGCGGCGATGCTGGACCGGCTCCGGGCGGCCGCCGAGGCCGAGGGCCGCTTCGTCGCGGTGCTCCAGGACCTGGCCGGGCCGAAACTCCGCCTCCGCACGCCCGGCGGCGAGAGCGTGGACGCCGCCGCCGGCGACCGGCTCCGCCTCGTCCCCGAATTGGCCGACGCGCCGCAGCCGACGGACCTGGCCCTCAACCGGCCCGCCGTCCTGGACGACCTGCGCAAGGGCCAGCCCGTCCTCTTCGGCGACGGGGCCGTGCGGACCCGCGTGGTCGGCCGAGACGGCAAGGCGGTGCTCCTGGAAAGCGAGGAGGCCGGCACGCTCTCGCCCGGCATGGGCGTCAATCTGCCGGAGACGGCCGTCACGCTCCCCCTGCCGACCGACGAAGACTGGGCGGACCTGGCGTGGGGCCTCGCGCGCGGGGTGGACTACGTGGCCTTGAGTTTCGTCCGGTCGGCCGAGCCGGTCCGCCGCGTCAAGGCCCACCTGGCGGAGCAGGGGAGCGAGGCCCGCGTCCTCGCCAAGATCGAGAAGCCCGAGGCCGTCCGGGCCGCCGACGCCATCCTCGCCGAGGCCGACGGCATCCTGGTGGCCCGCGGCGACCTGGGCGTGGAGATGGACCTGGCGCGCGTGCCGGTCGTCCAGAAGGACCTCATCCGCCGGGCGGCCGCCGCCGGCGTGCCGGTCATCACCGCCACGCAGATGCTCCAGTCGATGATGGCCGAACCCCGGCCCACCCGGGCCGAGGTCTCCGACGTGGCCGGCGCCGTCTTCGACGGGTCCGACGCCGTCATGCTCTCGGGCGAGACGGCCGTCGGTCGCCATCCCGTGCGGGCCATCCAGACGATGGACCACATCATCGACGTCTCGGAAGACTGGGCGGAGCGTGCCGGCTGGCCGGCCTCCCCCGCCCACCTGGAGCGGTACGTCTGGAGCGAGCGGGCCATCGTGGTCGGCGCCGCCGGCATCGCCCGCGACCTGGACGTGCGGCTCATCGCGGCGCTGACGCATTCCGGGGCCACCGCCCTGCTCATCTCGAAGCAGGGCCTGCGGACGCCGATCCTGGCCATCAGCGATTCCGAGGCCACCTGCCGACGCATGGCCCTGTACCGCGGCGTTGTGCCGGTCCATCGGCCTGAACTCATTCGCCACGAGGACCTGGCCCCGGCCGTGGAACGCATCGCACGGGACCGGAAATTGGTTGCCGACGGCCAGCGAATCCTTATCATGGGCGGGTACCTGCCCGGCCGACCGGGCACCACCGATACGTTGCGGGTCCATACCGTCGGAGAAGGAACGTCCGGATGAGGCAAGCCGCACGGCGCGATGCCACCCTTCCGCGCGGTGGGTCTCTGCGCCTTCCGCGCGGTGGGTCTCCGTACCCACCGCGCAGCCCGAGGCATTCGTCGGCCAGCGCGGCGGGTGCGGAGACCCGCCGCGCACCTAAGAGCGTTATCGTGCAAGCCGCTTGGACGCTGGTGCTGGCCGCGATGCTGGTAGCCGCGGGCTGCACCTCCGTTAACCACGGCCGGTTCGCCAACCCGTCCACGTTCACCGACACGGACGCGGAGACGGCCGAGGCCGTGGCCACGCGCATCCTCAGGCAACTCCGCTTCGAGCCCATCATCCCCCAGAAGAGCAAAGGGCACATCGAGACGGGGCCCGTGACCGGCGCCTCCTGGTTCGAGTTCTGGCGACAGGACACCCTCGGCCGGCGCCAGGTGGCCGAGTCGAGCCTCCACACGGTTCGGCGGCGGGCCACGGTCAGCATTTCGCCCTCCGACGGCGGCGGGTCGAAGGTCTTCGTCCGGGTCATCAAGGAACGCGTCTCGGCCCCGGACGCGACGGCGGACTCGTTCGGCTCCACGTTCAGCGTCCACGAAGTGGAGGAGTCGGACCTGATGCGCCGCGACGCACTGGAAGAGACCGATTACACCTGGCTGCCCCTGGGCCGCGACCCCCTCCTCGAGCAGGACATCCTCCAGCGCATCCACCGCGCGCTGAAGTAGCCGCGGTGTTGCGCGCCGACGGGCCTGTCTCTGGCTGGACCCTCGGCCTGTCGAGGAAGGGGGAAGGAAAATGGTATTGTGTCCCGAAGAACTCTGGGGATAATTGACCTTTTCCTTTGGGGCATAGCACTACTATTGCTTATTGATGCGGCATACCCATGACAGCCCGGTGTCAAAGGCGTCTTGCCGCGGCGGGCAGGTCGTGCACAGCCTCGGTTCCAGGTCCTATAGCGCGGCGACTCAGGAGAGCCGCCGCGCGGGACTGGCAAGACGGCCCGCCGCACGCACGTTCTACGCCTCCGCCAGAGCCCGCTGGTACTCCTGCCACAGGCGCTCGCGGGTCACGCCGACGTCAACGCGGTCCCAGGGGAGGATCTCGTCCCGCTCGCGCGGCCGGTGGGCGTAGAACGCCGGGTCCAGGCCGGCGGCCTCGAACCCCCTCTGCCACGCCTCCGGGCGGAACGTCTCGTCCCACGCATCGAACCGCGCGCCGGCGCGGTACGCCTCCAGGATGGCCTGCCCGACGCGCCGGTCGCCGCGCGCGAGCGCCCCTTCCAGCAGGCTCCGCTCCAGGTTATGGATGCGGACGCTCAGGCGCTTACCCTTCAGCACCTCGTACAGCCGTTTTCGCGACGCATACAGATACTCACGGTCGGCCATCGGATGGAACTGGAAGGGCGTGTGCGGCTTGGGAACGAAGTTCGCCACGGCCACGTTCACCCGGCCGCGGCCCTTGGCCACGTCGCGTTTCAGGTTGCTGACCTTGCGGGCGAGACGGCCGACGGCCTCCAGGTCCGCGTCCGTCTCGGTGGGCAGGCCGATCATGAAGTACAGTTTGATGAGGTTCCAGCCGCGCGACCACGCCTGCCGGGCGCCCTCGAAGAGGTGCTCGTCCTCCACGTCCTTGCCGATGATGCGGCGCAGCCGCGGCAGTCCGGCCTCCGGCACCATCGTCAGGCCGCTCTTGCGGACGCTGCCGAGCAGGCGCGGCACGAGTTCGAGTTGGTCGTTCGTGCGGAGGCTGGGCAGGCTGAGGCTGACGCCCTTCGGGCCGAACTCGGCGTCCAGCGTGGTCAGGATCGCCTTCAGGTCCGGGTGGTCGGACGGCGAGAGGCTCGCCAGCGAGATTTCGTCGTACCCGGTCCGGGCCTGCGCCTCGCGCGCCAGGGCCAGGATTCGCTCCGGACCCCGCCGGCGGACGCGACCCTTGGTCCACCCGGCCTCGCAGAACCGGCACCGGCGCGGACACCCGCGCATGATCTCGATCGTCAGGCGGTCGTGGACGGTCTCGGCGTTCGGCACGACGGGCGCCGCGGGGAACGGGGCCGACTCCAGGTCCGGTGCCACCGCCGCCCGCGTTTTCTCCGGCAGGCCGTCGACGGTCGGCTCGATGGCCGCCAGACGCCCGTCCTCGTGCCAGCGCGGCGCGAGCAGGCCGGGCGCGTAGACGAAGTCCAACTCCCGCGCCAGGGCCAGGACCGTCTCGGCCCGCGTCGCCCCGGCGGCCTTGAGGTCCGCGAAGCGGTCCAGGAAGGGGGGCAGGGCGGCCTCGGCGTCGCCGACGAGCACCAGGTCCAGGAACGCGGCCATCGGCTCCGGATTGTTCGTGCCCGGCCCGCCCGCCAGGACGAGCGGGTCCGCCTCGCCGCGCTCCTCGGCGAGCAGCGGGACGCCCGCCAGGTCCAGCATCGCCAGGACGTTCGTCGCGAGCATCTCGTACTGGAGCGAGAAGCCCACCAGGTCGAACTCGCGGACCGGCCGGCGCGACTCCCACGCAAAGAGCGGCAGGCCGAGGCCGGAGAGGCGTTCGGCAGCGTCCGGCCACGGGGCGTACGTCCGGTCGCACAGGGCGTCCGGCCGGCGGTTGATTACGTCATACACGATCGCCGAGCCCAGGTGGCTCATCCCGATGCCGTAGGTGTCCGGGAAGGCCAGGCAGAAGCGCACCGCGGCGGCGTCCCAGTCCTTGCAGGCGGCGTTCACCTCGCCGCCGACGTACTGGGCAGGGTTGGTGACGAACGGCAGGACGACGCGGGAGAGGGCCTGCCCGAGGTCGGTGGCGCGGACGGCAGCGCCGCCGGCGTCCGTGTGGCCGGCGTCCGTGTGGCTCGCGTTGGGTCCGTTCGCCTCTGCCATAGACGGGCCATCGTACCCGCTGGCGGCGGGAGCATCAAGCGGGGAGGGGGAATGCGGGAAGTGGGGATGGTCGGGGCGGCGGGATTCGAACCCGCGACCTCGTGCTCCCAAAGCACGCGCGCTCGCCAGGCTGCGCTACGCCCCGAGTGTCTCCGGCCCGAAAACGTGACACCGGCATCTTATACGCCCGCCGCCGGTGCTTTGCAAGGCGATTCGGAGGCGGTTACCGGGCCTGGTTTCGGACATCCAACGCACAACCCAAAGCAGAGGAGGGACTATATCAACAACACGCCGCCGGGCACTGCCTTCGTTCTTGCAGTCCAGGGACATTGTCGGTATGAAAGGCCTGGGAACACGCGAACCCAGCAAGGCAAGGCGGGGGACATGCCGGACGAGGCGCCGGGCAGCGATTTCACCCGGGAAGTGGAACTGCTCATCCGGTCCCGCTACGCCATCATCCTGGTCGAGACCGTCGAGGAAGCCCGCGTTGAAGACCTGCTCCGGCACGTGGCGGACCGGCGAAACCTGCACTTCTTCCTGTGGCAGCCGGGGCGGGGACTCCGTCGGGCGGACAGCGACAACGCCGTGTACGGCACGCAGCGTCTGGCCGGGGCGCTCGCGCACATCGATGCCGCCGAGACGCCCGGCCTGTACCACCTCCAGGGGGCGGGCGACCTCCTGGGCGAGGCCGCCGTCAGGGCCGGTCTCGCGACCCTCGCCCGCAAACTGTCCCAGGTGGAGAGCGCCATCGTCCTGACGGGGATGCGGCTGGACCTCCCGGCCGCCGCCGACGCCCAGGCCGCCAGCCTGGCCCTGCCCCCGCCGGACCGCGACGAGTTCAAGCGGCTGCTGCTGAGCGTGTACCGCGACGTCTCCAGCCGGATGCCCGTCGGCGTCCGCCTGCATCGGGCGGACCTGGAGCGCCTGCTCGACAGCCTGAAGGGCCTGACCCGCCTGGAGGCCGAGAAGGTCCTCACGAAGGCCCTCGTCGAGGACGGGATGCTGACCGCGGACGACATCCAGAAGGTGTTCGAGGCCAAGAAGGCCATCGTCCAGCGGGAGGGGCTCCTTCACTACACCCCCGCCGAGGAGGCCATGACCGACGTGGCCGACCTGGCGGCCCTGAAAGACTGGCTCGCCAAACGCAAGGCCATGATGGGCCAGCCCGAGAAGGCCGAGGCCTACGGCCTGTCGTTTCCCAAGGGCATCCTGCTGCTGGGCGTGCCCGGCACGGGCAAGAGTTTGTGCGCGAAGGCCGTCGCCACCGAGTGGCGCCTGCCGCTGCTCCGCATGGACCCGGGGGGCCTGTACAACAAGTACATCGGCGAGACGGAGAGCAACTTCCGCCGGGCCACTGCCGTCGCCGAGAAGGTCGCCCCCGTCGTCCTCTGGATCGACGAGATCGAGAAGGCGTTCACCCAGGGCCAAGGCGAGGACGGCGGCGTCTCGACCCGCGTGCTCGGCCACTTCCTCTCCTGGATGCAGGAACGCCAGGGCGACGTGTTCGTGGTGGCTACCGCCAACGACGTGACCAAACTGCCGCCCGAGTTCCTCCGCAAGGGCCGGTTCGACGAGATCTTCTTCGTGGACCTGCCGGACGCCGACACGCGGTCGGCGATCTTCCGCATTCACCTGGCGCGGCGCCGCTGCCGGCCGGAGGTCTTCGACCTGGCCGCCCTGGCCGAGGCCACCCCGGGCTTCAGCGGCGCCGAGATTGAGCAGGTGGTCATCTCGGCCCTGCACACGGCCTTCGCGGAAGGGTCGCGGCCGGCCATGCAGCACGTGCTGGGCGAGGTCTCCCGCACCCGGCCGCTCTCCCAGACCCGGGCCGAGTACGTCCAGTGGCTCCGCGACTGGGCCCGCGACCGCGTGACCCGGGCCAACTGACGGCCGCGAGATTTCGCTTGACATTGCTTCCGATTCATGTATACTGTATGTGTTCGTTGAGAAGCACCGGTGGTGAGAGTGTATGTCAGGTGGTCCTCCTGGTTTGACTTTTCTTCTCCCCGGCACGTCGCCGTCTGATACCACATGGCTGCAAGGCCGCGTGGCGCGGAATTCCCGATCCTCCATGGGTCGGGCACCGAGAAGGGAGTCGAGAACGCCGACGGCTTGCTTCTCATCACATGCAACCGGATAAGACGCGATCATACGAGAAGGGCTCGAAAAAGAGGAGGACGTGATGTTCCGGTGCAGGTCGAGGTATGAGTGGATTGTAGTCGCTGTGGCGCTCGTGGGACTCTTTGCCTTGGTTGCCCGGACCGCGGCAGGCGGTGAGATCGTCGCCTGGGGCTGGGATCCTTACGGACAGGTCAGCGGTGTGCCGTCCGGCACAGACTTCGTCGAGGTGGCTGGCGGGCAGTTCCACAGCCTGGCCCGTCGGGCGAACGGCTCCATCGTCTCGTGGGGGGATGACGGCGACCACCAGGTCAGCGATACGCCGTCCGGCACCGGCTTCACCGATATTGCCGGCGGCGGATACCACAGCGTGGCCCGCCAGGCCGGTGGATCCCTCGTGTCCTGGGGGAAGAACAATTACGATCAGGTGGGCGATACGCCCGCTGGGACGGACTTCGCAGCCGTGGCCGCCGGGTTGTGGCACAGCGTGGCGCTTCAGGATGACGGCTCGATCGCTTCCTGGGGCTACGACGGGTCAAATCAGGTTACGGACACCCCCACCGGCAGCGACTTTGTTGCTGTTGCGGCAGGGCAGAGTCACAGTCTGGCGCTCCGCGAAGACGGGACCATTGTCTCCTGGGGCGCGGATTACTCGAACCAGGTCAGCCATACCCCGAGCGGCACCGACTTCATAGCGGTGGCGGCGGGGATGGACCACAGCCTGGCCGTTCACGACGACGGGACCCTCGTCTCGTGGGGCATGCCGCTGGACGAATCACCGCCGACGGGCAGCGACTTCGTTGATGTAGCCGCAGGAGAGGCGCACAGCCTGGCCCTCCGGCAGGACGGCTCCATCGTGGCCTGGGGCACGGACCTGGACACCGGCGTGCTGACCGACGTCCCGACGGAGGCCGATTTTGTCAACGTGTCCTCCGGCCTGAACCACGGCCTGGCCCTGACGCCGGAGCCGGCGACGCTGGCCCTGATGGTCCTGGGCGGCGCCGGCCTGCTGGTCCGGCGCCGACGCGGCAGATAACCTGATCCGGAACGTGACCGCGGCCCCCGGGAAGCGGTTGTGTTACATCTCCATCACAATCGTCACCGGCCCGTCGCCCACGAGGGCGACGGACATCTCTGCCCCGAAGACGCCTTTCTCGACGGCGAGGCCCTCCTTGGCGAGGGCGTCGCAGAAGACCTCGTACAGCCGCTCGGCCTCCCCGGGTGGGGCGGCGCGGGCGAAACTCGGCCGGTTCCCCTTCCGCGTGTCGGCGAGCAGCGTGAACTGGCTGACCGCCAGCACGCCGCCGCCGACGGCCTGAACGGAAAGGTTCATCTTGCCGTCCTCGTCGCCGAAGATGCGGAGCCGGGTAATTTTGCCGGCCAGCGACCGCGCGGTCTCGTCCGTGTCACCTTCGGCCACGCCGACGAGGACCAGCAGGCCGTGGCCGATGGCTCCGACCACCTCGCCCCCAACGGTGACGCTCGCCCGGCCGACGCGCTGGATGACGGCTCGCATGGCATCCTTTCCTGGTGTGTCACATCCCTCTCCCCTGGTGGGAGAGGGTAGGGTGAGGGGGATCGTGGCACGCGAATGTCCAATGCCCAAGTCCCAATGACCAAGGAGGCCTTCGGCCTGTAGGAACGGTGCCTCCGGCGACTTTGAACCTTGAACTTTGAACGTTGAACCGCGGCTTCGCCCCGCCTTCGTTACTTTGTCACTGCGTTACTTCGTTACTCGGCTTTTCTTCACCCTCACCCCATCCTTCTCCCATCAAGGGAGAGCGAGTACGGAAACAGCCATGACGCCCAGACGGATGAGGCTGACTTCATAGCCAGTATACGCATGCCGCGGCCGCGTGCACGGGTTTCCCGTCGGCGTTCGGGATTCACCCTTTCGCCGGGACCCGTCGGGACGTTAGGCTGAAAAGGAGATGAAGGCCTGGAGGCATCGTCGTGCGCGGCGGGTCTCCGTACCCGCCGCGCGCGGAGCCCGGACCCAGGAGGCGCGGTGGTTACGGAGAACCACCGCGCCACCGCTCGGAATCAAAGCCGCTTCACCCGGACCGCCGGAGATCTTGCCATGACCGAACGCACCGGAACCTTCTGGATCGGCACCTCCGGTTACCAGTACGACCACTGGCGCGGCGTGCTGTACCCGGAGGGCGTTCCCAAGCGGCGCTGGTTCGAAACGTACGCGCAAACGTTCAATACTGTCGAGATAAATAACACCTTCTATAACCTGCCGAAGGCCGAAACGTTCGACGACTGGCGCCGCCGGGCGCCCGCAGGCTTCCGGTACGTCCTGAAGTACAGCCGGTATGGCACGCACATGAAGCGGCTGAAGGACCCCGGCGGGCCGGATGGCCACGTCGCCCGGTTCCTGGAGCGGGCCGACCGCCTCGGCGATGCGCTCGGCCCCATCCTCGTCCAACTGCCGCCGAACTGGAACGCCGACCCGGAGCGGCTGGACGCCTTTCTGGATGCCGCCCCGGCCGACCACCGGTGGGCCGTCGAGTTCCGCGACCCCGACTGGTTCCGCAAAGCCGTGTGGGACGTCCTCCGCCGGCACAACGCGGCCCTGGTGGTGCACGACATGATCGACGACCATCCGCGGGAGGTGACCGCCGACTGGGTGTACCTGCGGTTCCACGGCCCCTCGGACGAGTTGCCGTACGGCGGTACCTATTCGCCGCAGGCGCTGTCAGGGGTCGCGCGGCGAGCGAAGCGGCACTTGGCCGAGGGGCGGGACGTGTACGCCTATTTCAACAACGACGCCGAGGGCCACGCCGTCCGCGACGCCCTCGCCCTCCGCCGATACGTCCTGGGCAAAGGGTAGGACGGGGCCGGTTTTTTCTGTCATTCTGAGGAGGCCCGCAAGGGCCGACGAAGAATCTCGCCGTGGTCGTAAGAAGGGACGGGCGGCTTGCACTCACATGGAACGCGGCGGATGGGAGCCTGTTCCAATTGAAATTGACCCGCCGGAGGCGGGCCGAGGGAGACCCGCCGCGCAGCATGGAGGCAGTACGGCCCCAGGCTTCCGTGCTCCTGTGCTACGCCTTCCGCCGACGCGCCAGCAGACCGGCGCCGCCGAGGGCCAACAGGGCCAGCGTGGCGGGTTCGGGGACGCCGCCGACCGCGTACGTGCTCGCGTGGTCGATGTTGGCCCAGACGTTATCGTCCGCCACGTCCACCCCCCAGTCGCCCAGGACGTTGGTCGGGTCGCCGGCGACGAACGCGCCGGTCGACTGGTCGGCGTTGCTGCTCTTACCGGCCAGCACCCACGCGTCGTCACCCTCGTCGTACCAGTAGAGGCGAAGCGTGTCTTCGTCGATGTCCTTCGCGAGCACTTCCGCTTCGTCGTACGCCACGAGGAGCGTGACCATGTCGTTGCCGTGCCCGTCGGGGACGAATGTGAGGTCGTCGAGTTCGACGGTCTGGTCCAGGGCCTCGGCCCCCGTCGGCATGCCGGCGGTGGTGAAGCCGCCGTCGTCGAAGCCGGTGGGTTGGTGATCGACGGTGCCGCCGCCCGCCGCCAGGGGCAATGGCCGATTCGCATTGTACCAGAGGGCGCCGGCGATGAGACCGGTGTCGCTGATGGCCTCAGTGTCGACACGATGGGCCGTCAGCCGGGATAGTTCATGCCACTGGCCGGTGGAGTAATCGTACCAATAGGCCCGGTCATACGTGGTTGCCGACCCGTCGGCAACCACATCGAGGTGATTGTTCAGGTCACGTCCAACCAGCGTGGTCATGTCGCTACCCCCCGCCGGCATGGGGAGGGTTTCCACCCCGGCCGCCGGCCCTTCGAGCGGGACGATACGGACGTGCCATTTGCCGTCCTCCGGGAGATACTTGGACCCGACGGCATGGCCGCTGGTATCGGTGATGCCATTGGCCCACTTCAGGGAATCGATTTGGACGATCTGGCCCACGTCATACATGAAACCTCTCATGTCGGGAGAGTCGGGCAAGTGACTCGCGCCGACGACGCGGCCGATATTATCAACATCTCTGCCGTAACTGTTGGCGTGGTAGTAGTTCCCCGCGGATTCGTTCGTTACCAGTGTGCCCAGATCCTCGAACGCGGTTTCGTTGTACGCATCGTAGCGCCAGGCGTGCCAACCATAGGCGTTGTATGGATCGCCTGGGGCAAAGTCTCCGGTCACCCAGCCGGTGTCACTGATGGCGTCCGGAATCATCATAGGGCCGGTAGACCCGCTCCCGCGGAGCGGCACTTGGTGCATGGTGCCGTTGGTCGGCGAGAAACCCGGCTCGTAGCAGAACACGCCCGTCCATCCAGGCTGCGGGAAGAAATGGCCCACGATCCAATCCGAGTTATTGATGTCCGCCGCCTGTTTTGCCGGCTTCCCTGCCACGTCGGGCAGGGTGTGACACGTATACGAGCCCCCCTGGTTGTACCACACGGCAGCCTGACATGGGGCGCTGGCGGGTTGTATCTTCCCGACGACGTGACCCGCGTTGTTGATTCCATAAACCTCGCTTTCGCAGCCCCCCGGCGTGGGCAGCACCGTCACGCCCCCGTCGGGGTTCCACACGCAGCCCGCCCTCCGGTCAGCGGCCCTGGCCGGCCCGGCCAGCACCGTGAGCACGAAAGCAAGACAACCGATACACACCAGCCGTGAGCCTCGCATCGTAATCTCCCTTATCCAAACGTGTGCGCACAGACAGCGCCCGTCGGTCGCCGCTGGTCGAGCGGCATCAGTGCTTTTCGGCCCAAGAAGCCACACAACCGCGCGGCATGGGTTACGAGAAACCCTTGGGCCTATGGGATTCAACGACCGTCAGGCTCCAGCCAACGGGTTCGTGGGGTGGCTGGACGGGAGGTGCAAGCGGCGAAGATGTTGTTTGCAGATTGCAAAGCGGCAGGCCTCCCCTCTTGACCATCACCATAGCACATATTTCGGCAAAGTCAAGCGGAAAGCAGAAATTGGGGCCGAAATCTTCCGGGGGGTCTTCGGCCCACGCCGTCCGCGACGCCCTCGCCCTCCGACGATACGTCCTGGGCGAAGAGCCCATGCGATAGCGCGGTGGGCCGTCTTGCCCACCGCGCGGCGCCCGGGAGCGGGCGCCACGCCAGGCCTCCGTCCTTGAGTGTCGGGGTGCCACGGATTGCTCGCAATCCGTGTTCTTCGGGCCGGCACACGGTTTGGCAAGCAAACCGTGGCACACGCGTGATCGCCTTTGAATGAAGATTCCGCCCCCCGTCTGCCGACAATAGCCCCTGGAGAGCGTACCGCCCGTGCCGGGCAGGGGGCCGTTCGACCCGGCGCCGGGGCGAGGCGCATCCAACCCATACGGCGAGGGGGCCGCCGATGTACAAGGACTATTTCCGCTTCCGCGAGGAACCGTTCAATATCACGCCCGACCCGCGGTTCCTCTACCTCACCGGCCGGCACCGCGAGGCCCTGGAGCACCTGCTCTATGGCATCCGGCAGCGGAAGGGCTTCATCTGCCTGACAGGCGAGGTCGGCACCGGCAAGACCACCCTCTGCCGGAGCCTCCTGGGACGCCTCGGACCCCGGTTCCACACGGCCCTTATCCTGAACCCCGTCCTGACGCAGACCCAACTTCTCCGGGCCGTCGTCGACGAGTTCGGCGTCCCCACCAAGCGGCGAGACCGCCTCGGCTACCTGAACCTGCTGAACCGGTTTCTCCTCCAGGTCAATGCCGACGGCCGCGACGCCGTCCTCATCATCGACGAGGCGCAGGACATGTCGGCCCAGGGGCTGGAGATGGTCCGCCTCCTCTCCAACCTGGAGACCGAGCGGCAGAAACTCCTCCAGATACTCCTCGTGGGCCAGCCGGAACTCCGGAAGAAACTTCACCGGCCGAACCTGCGGCAACTGGCCCAGCGAATCACCGTCCGGTTCCACCTCGGCCAGATGGACCGCCGCGAGACGCAAGGGTACCTGGAACACCGTCTCGAGGTCGCCCAGGGCGACGGCGACACGCCGTCCGTCCGATTCGACGCCGGCGCCGTCCACGAAATCTATCGCTTCAGCCGAGGCACGCCGCGACTCGTCAACGCCATCGGCGACAAGGCCCTGCTGGCCGGCTACGTCCATCGGACGGGCCTTATCAACCGCCGCCTGGCCCGACTGGCCGCTAACGAACTCAAGGAGGCCGGGGCATGAGCCTCATCAACGACGCCCTCCGCCGGGCGGACATGGAAAAACGCCAGCGCGACTCGGGCGCCGAGCCGTCCTCCCCGCCGCCCCTGCCGCCCGAAGAGACCGATGCGCCCCCGCCCCGGCGCCGCTCGCCCTGGACCGTCCTGCTCGGCGTGGCCCTGGTGATCCTGGTGGGCGTCGTGGCCTGCGGTCTGTGGTGGGGCATCGGCGAGGTCCGCGAGCAGGCGGGGGCGGCCGTCGAGACGGCCTCCGCCGCCTTCAACCAGGCCCTCGCCCGCGGTTCCGGCCGGGCTGCCCCATCGCAGATGGCGTCGGCACCGCCGGCGGAGGAGAAGACGGCATCGGCGAAGGCGGAAAAGACGGACCTGGCGGCGGAGGCCGGCACGGAGACGGCGTCAGCGTCGGCCTCGCCGGAGGAGACGGACCCGGCGGCGGAGAAAACGGACTCGCAGGCGGGAGCAGACGGGCCGGAGACGGCGTCGGCCCGCGATGCGACGGCCGACAAGGCGGAGACGGATCAAGCGTTGGCCTCCGGCGCAAAGGCCGCCGAGCCGACGCCGGCGGAGAAAATCGACCCCGCCCGCTCGGCCGACGCCGAGCAGGGAGGGGCCCCGGCGCTCGAGGCCTCTTTCCCGGCTACGCTGTTCGGCGGCATGCCGCTGGCGGTCGGGATGCCGGCGCCGGCAGCGCCGGGCGAGACGCCTTCGGCGGCCGGAGAACCGCCCGCAGACCCGGCCGCACCCGCTGAATCGGAATCGCCCGCTTCGGGCAAGCCGATGGCCGACACGGAACCGCCGGCCGCAAAGAAGGAACCGCCCGCACCGCTGCCGCCCGTAGACGCCTCGCACCTGAAGGTCAGCAGCATCATGCGGGGACCGACCGGCGGCCTGGCGATCATCAACGGCCGGCCGGTCCGCGAGGGCGAATCCGTCGCCGGCGCCAAGGTCCTCCGCATCCACAGCCGGACGGTCGAGGTGGAGATCGACGGCCGCCGCGCCACCGTTGGTATGTGAACGGTGAGGCTATAGCATTTTGAGTTCGGATGGTAGCGCGGCGGGTCTCCGCACCCGCCGCGCGCCAAACGTGGGCAGCATGAAGCGCGGTGGTTACAGAGAACCACCGCGCTACCACCCAAGGTTAAACCGCTCTAACCTTACCACGCTACAAGCCGCCGGCCGTGGAGCCCGAAGGGCTCCGACAGATTAGCCCAGGCCATCGGCCTGGGTCCCGGAAGCCGCTTCTATCACCGCCTAATAACTTGATTATCTACCTTCCCTCTGGCATACTAACTCAAGAACTTTGGATACTCACGGCGCTTACCGGAGGCTGGCAATGCCATTCGACGTTACGATAAAGAACGAACAAGGTAACTGGCCTTTCGCAGGTTTCAGGCGGCTTGGGTAGCGGTGGAGAAGAGTTGTGCGAGGCGTTCGGCCATTTCGCGTGAGCCCCTGCGTCGGGGGGCACAGGCAAAAATCGTCTGCCGGAT
>Ga0180434_10000629_pt1 | contig 51738 bp, 33 predicted proteins | sample SS_ome_7_FD_132453 | JGI IMG/M metagenome (GOLD analysis project Ga0180434, IMG submission 132453) | Hypersaline lake sediment archaeal communities from the Salton Sea, California, USA - SS_1_D_2 metaG | ecosystem: Environmental > Aquatic > Non-marine Saline and Alkaline > Hypersaline >... | reverse complement strand
GCTGAGCCATGCAGGCCATTCCCTATAGTAGTAGGTGCTGGTAACAAATCGACCGGTATGAGAAGAATGCCAGAATGCCTTTCCGGATTTGCCGGCAGGAATTATCGCGGCTCTATCTTTCAATGAAACAGCGAACGATCTGCTTTTCGGCCATGATTTGTAGATAACGTCAGACAGTGTTTCCGCACAGAGATTCCTTGGACTTGTCCCACTATGGATATCGATGGGCTCCCCCGGTATCGTCTCCCCGGTATCCTCTACAGCATATATAAATCGGCCGGTGAAAGGATCCCGCCATTCATTAGCAGCGATTCCGTGATCCCGTATATCCGCACCGGTGTGAAGTACTGCATGCCCTACAGCCGTCTGTGTAGGCGTGTGATCGAAATACGCATTTGTATAATATGTGCCGTTTTTCAATATACGCTGGAATCCGGATTCACAAAACCGGTCAGCGTATCGCAGGAGAAGATCTCCCCGGAGCTGATCGATGGTGATAAACACAATCAATGAAACCGGGGATTTCTGTATGTATGTGGTGTTATTGCACCCTGGAAAGACAAAAATACATGAGAGTAATGCTGTTGAAATCGTTATGGTAACGAGGGAATTAACTATGATGTGTAGGAGGTTTTTAGCGATGAAGTATGGATCCGAGACCAAATAGCGAACCGGTTTCTTTAGTGTGTACATTATCTCTATTCCATATGTAAAAAAAATACCAGTAATCAATTACAGTGTTCAGCGAAGAATGTAATAAACACGAATTATTCCAGTATGAGAAAAGTGTGAGGAAAACATTAGCCCGCATTTCTCAACACATTTCTACCGCATTCGTCGAATAGGCATGCAGTATCGGCGTTATACTTCGTCGGCCTTCTCGGCGTATCGCGAAGAAGCTTTTATCCATTCAGCAACACTCATGAACTTCGTCCGTCAGTTTCGGAGAGGACCAGAAAAGAAGATCTTCTCTGTCCGGGAAAGAGGCTTCCCCTGATCTGGCCGTAATACAGTCCCCGAGAAGAGTCGAGGGTGTCACATGCCTTGAAATCACATACCTCTCGACGGATTCGCAACACAACCTGGTGAGAAATACGGGTGAGGGACAGATGATGGAGGAACGGTGAAGAATCGCTGATTGCTGAAAGTTGGAGTGGCGCTTGATCGCGTACCGATTGCGTTGGAGTGGATTGCTGCCTCGTCCCGTGATTGTCCCAGCTGAGTTGATAAACATATTCAGAGCACTATTCTAATGTTAGAATAGTGTCGGATACGACCTGTGTACATTGCGGAATAGTGCTTGGTCCGACTGTTTACGGAATCGAACCGTAAATGATTTCATTGTGAATCCTCAACAGAGCGTTTTAAATACCGATGCGTATATCATGATGACTTCGCACCTGGTGAAGCATATGCGATGCTCCTGAGATATCAGAAGACAAGGACTACAGGCTTGAATTTCCCGCTATCCGAGTGAAGGTGGAGATTTGTGTACCTTACCCTTTAGATTCATGGTGGAGTTGTGATGGACGAGGAATTGGAAAAGACCGTGGAAGAAAACCGAAGCCGCAGAAGGGGACGGTTCATCGAAGTACTGGCGTTTCTTGTATTTGCGGCTGCGATCATGATACCGGTTGGGTACTGTATATACGGATATAGTATCGCGAGGAACGCGGCATCTGAGGGTATCTGTATTGAGATCGATCCAAAGCTCCGAGGATATACCTATACTATTCAGCCGTGCACGGATCAGCACGGTATACCCACGCAGATAAACAGGGAGGAATTTGAGCGTCTTCAGGCGTGGTTACTCAGGGGAGGAATTGCTCCTGAACCCATGGATTACTTTCTCGCAGTGGGGACGAAACTATTTCATCGGGTCAACTGAACTGGAATCTCAGAACAGGTTGTATATCTACAAAGCCGTCACCGGGTAACCCGAAGGCGGCTTTGTCTCCCCGTGTCGATCCGAAGACTGCTCGTGTTGGAATCTACTCTCCAATCTTCGTGACCGGAATCCTGATCTCCGTTCGTGGTCCGTTTTCTCCGGTCTGGTTTGGATCTCCGTACCAGGTCTCATATGGCGCACCCGCGAATTGATAGCCATTAGCGTTCATATACCCCATGATCATCGGAAACATCATAGCGCTTTGTTCATACGGGCCTACATGAGTTGCTGAAGCTATCAATCCTCCGGGGAGTGTCGCTATCTGAAATGGTTCTTCTACTGCCACTTCCGCCGCTACCGGAATCCCCACTTCCCAGAGTAATTCATCAGCCGCGACTTCCATCGGGCTGTTGAAATAGCGACCATACGGCATGCCGTCCGGTTGAACATCCGTGGTATCCGCATATGCCATGAGACGTCCGATGGCCTCCTGATGTTGATCGTATGAACCTTTCATGGACAAAGAAAGCACCAATGTCTCTTCAACCGTGATTATCTTTACGAGCGATTCGTCTGTTTTCTCGGGTTGAGTTTCAGATTCCGATACTTCTTCCCCGGCAAAAGCCGGCAGGAGTAGCACGGCGGGCAGTATGAGTATCAAGGTCCTTCTAAGCATGTGTAGCCTCCTATTGATTGGTCTCTGAATTCCGAACCGGGTTCCGACTGCGAATTGGCACTATTCCACTCTGCTCTATCAGGAGTTACGATTCTCGCGTATAGTTCCTGTCGGAATAGATGCGAAATCAGGCCTTGTGGAGAGGAAAGGAGGGTGAAATGAGGATCGTGTCAATATTTCCGTTGAATATGCTTGTTCACATGATCGCAGAACGTTCTCATATTATCCATATACTGAGTCCATGAATATTTTGATTCGAGGCGTTCCTTCGCGGCTTGACCCAGCTGATGTGCATACTCCGGATCCCGGAGAACTCTGAGCAAACCCCGTGCGAAATCCTCCGGATCGGGATTCACCAGACATGCGATGGATGTATCCAATACCTGCGTATGCGTTTCCAGGTCCGTGGCTACGATAGGTTTTCCAGACTGTAGATACGAATAAATCTTCAGAGGAGTATTTTGACCGAATTTCCGTGGTGATATAAGTATGTCAGCCATATCCATAAACGCGGGCATCTCGTTTGTGGGGCGTTGCCCGGTAAGAAGTATCCACCGTTCGATTCCCAGTTCTTTCGCCCGTGAACGAAGTGTTTCCACCTGATGAGGTTCCCCACCTACCAGAACGAACCGAATACGGGGAATTTGTTTGACAACCGCTGGTATCGCGGAGAGGAGAATGTCCATACCCTGGTTGATTTCCAGTGTGCCTGTATATACGACGAGTTGGTCATCCCGCAATCCGTACGTGTGACGTAATTCAGCGGCACGACGGTCAGTATTCTCGTCGGCTGATTCACATACAGGAGGATTTTCGATGAGATAGACGGTCTTGTCGGGATCAAGATTCTTTACCAGATCTTCAAGCCATGGACAGACCACGATGACATGCGAACTGGATCGTATTATCCACCGCTCAAGTCGCTTCACCAAGTGAAGAATGAAACTAGAATGAGTGAAGTCGTAGTTGATGAGTTGCTGAGGTAGACTAGAGTGCATGTCGTACACATGCGGTCTTCTCATGAATTTTGAACAGAGGATACCGAAGACGGCGCCCTCTTCATGGGAATGAATGAAGTCAGGACGTTTTAAAAAAGGTAATAAGACCATTATCCAAAGCATCAGAGCAAAATCCAATGGGAACTTGACCCAGGAAGGACCTATGGGAATAGTCCGGATAAACGGAATACCCGGACATCGTCGAATACGTACACCCGGAATATCGACATCGTCTCCTATATGATACGTTATAAGATCAATGGAATGGCCGAGATCAGAGAATGACTTGAGGCGTTCTCTGACGCTGAAAGGAGTTCCTCTGTACTGGAAAAAGGGTTGCGGCGCAATCATCAAGATATGCATCGCAGCCCTCTTTCCTGTTTATCCGCCTGTAGATCTACTGGAGTTCGGCGCGAAAACGACCGATGATTTCAAGTGCTTCTGAGCCGGGAACCGTATCCCCGACACCAAATGAACCATCCATCCTGCCCTTCATTATTCCGCGCGACGACATGAGCCGGACCGCATTATAGAACGGCGATTGCGGTGATAGATCGGTATAGTCCGCCTTCATTTCACCGACGTATTTTGTTTCCAGTGACGGATCCTGGAAGGCAGCTACCAATATTTTCTGCATAGTGAACGCAAGATCCGCTCGTGCCACATATTCCTCGGGGAGAAACTCTCCTGAAGGATAGAGTTCTAAAATACCGCATGAGAGAACCTTGTCGCAATAGCCACGGGCCCACGAGGATTTGACATCCATGGGAGTAGTAATTTCGGCCTGTCTATGTCGATAAATCCTATCAAGGGGGAGCTGTTCAACAAGAATTGCGGCAAGTTCAGCACGGGTAATTGCCGATGATGCGGCGATCTGTTTCATGACGTCGGTTTGTCCCGCAGACGCCCGCCTGAGAGTCTGAAGCCGTTCCCAATTCGATTGAGCCTCCATGAAATTCGGATCGACGTCAATGGCGTTCTTGTATGACTCCTCGGCCAGATCGAATTCATTCATGAGTTCAAGCGTTTTACCCTTGTATAAATGGGCATGCTTATAAGCGTAGGGTTGTTCTTCGCCGCCCTTTGTACTGGTTTTTAGGGCTCTATCAAATTCTTTAATAGCCTCCTCGTACCGGGATTGAGCCGTTCGAATTCGTCCCAATCCGACGCGGGCATTGGCATAACTGCCATCAATATCTATGGATCTCTTCATTTCTTCTTCGGCTGCATCGAGATCGTTCCAGGCGAGGTGAACCAGACCGAGTCCCTCGTATGCGGGTGCGTAGGGAGTTTTGTCCGTTTCCGCGAGTTCCCTGGATCTGGTGAACATGTTCCAGGCTTTATCCATGTCCCCTTCCATGTAGGAAACCATCCCCTGATTATATGCACCTTCCGGGGTGTCGAGAACGCTGAGAGGCTGTAACTCCTGCTGTGGACCGCCACATGAAAAAACAAGAACTACAGGTGCCACCAGGCACACTATTCGAATATTCATAATACGTATCCTCTCCCTAAGATTCCATAGTTACTATGATCGATCTGTCATCCATTGTAAGCAATTTGAACATATTGTCCCGGTCGATTCGCGTCGCGAGATACACGAGCTTTTCTGGATAGCGAAGCGTTATCGTTCCGTTGCCCTCATCGAATGAACCGGTTTCTATGGATTCGACCCAGCGCATTTTTCCCAGTAAATTCGAGAGACGTCTGAAGGCGGCCATATCCGGAAAGTCGCGGGCTTCAACGGTAACGGTTTTCATCTTATCAACCAGATACTCGGATTTCATCCATGCCAGTACATGCTGGACAATCTGAGGCGAAGCTTTTTCCATGGCCTTTTCGCTGGCATCGTACGAGTCCTGGCCGAATTCCTTCACACGTCGGATCTGTTTCTGGCCAATGATTTTACCTGTCTCCACGTCTACCATTCTACACGTAACCCGGGCATGCGCAGAGGGTATGGAAATATCGGGTGCATACTCGGTTTTGTTCTCATGAATCGATGTTTGTGCCGTTCCTTTTACTACAAGATTCGAAAGAAAACGCAGACCGATAGTCTGGGCTTCTTCGATATCGCCATGTATACGTGCCAGTTCCGAATCCCTGCTCCTGAGTGCTTCAATCTGCTCCCGATCCCGTACGTCGAAACCTTCGTTTATCAGTGCCTCGACGAGATCGCTTTCTATGAGAGAATCATAAATCGACTCTCCAGCCATCTCTTCATCTATCTGGACTACCAGGGTCAGATTTCTGGTGAGATCAGTTCGGATCTGATCCGCCAGAGCCGCTTCTTCAACGGTTGCCTGTATTTTAACTCGGTATAGATCTCCATCCTCGATTTCCTCGATAACGTCATAATCCGTGATCATTCCCGAAGATGTATTCCGTACCGTGGCGGAAAGAAGGAGTTCATTTTGAACAAGTGTCTCGGCATCAACAAGTACGCCCACGGCCTTTTCCAGGGCCCGAACGCGAGCGTCAATAATGGCCTCATCCCGCGCCTGAGCGATATCGCCCGATAAAATCGTACCGACGCCCTCGGATTCGATGATCTCCGCATTGAGCAGCGGAGGGCTAAGCGCAATGAGGAGATATCCGAAGAATACCTTTGCTATGCGATTCATGAAGCTATCCGATCACGAAAACGACCCGGCATTCTTTCATAAATCCGTTTTTCATATCAGCTGAAAGAATCCTGGCTCCGTCATCCACCGAAATCACCACGTCCGATCCGTGGGTGCCTGCGGTTTCAAGCGCAGGTACAAGGAGGGGATGCGCTCCCACCCGTTCCGTTAATGCCCGGGCCTTCTCTACGGAGTCCGTATAGCCGACCACGCCGAATTTTATAGCTGCCTGTCGATCTATGGTCACTCGTCCGTACAACTCCTCATCTTTCCCTTGCACAAGGATGCGGGGAGCGAGGGCGGGTTTCAGCGATAGACCTGATCCGTCCACAATGAGGCCGGTAGCACCACTATCGTCCTCATTCGATATCTTTGAAGCGGTGAAAAGCGAGGGCGGCGAGGATTGGATCTTCCTCTGCATCCACGGAACCACCACGGAACTGAGACCCTTTCCTCCATTCAAAGTGATTCCTATTGTACTCTCCACCCATATCGATCCATCATCGAATACAGTCTCTTCCAGCGCGAGCTCCCGGGCGCCCTGAATCAGGCCCGATGTCTCGCTCTTCAATCGGACATCCTCTTCGACTTCATTGACGAACAGATTATCCGAATCGATACGAACGCCGTAAATGATTTCCGCGAGTTTCTCCAGGGCGAGCATTCTGGCTGTTTTTAGCGCCATTGACTTGCAATGAGCCTGACTCTGCGCTTTTTCCATGTTGCAGGTTCCACCGGCAGTTACTTCGATATATCCGTCTTCCCAGTTAATTCTTCCTTTATAATCTGCCCCCATACTGCGTTCTTCAAGTGCCGCCTGTGCACTGGATTCCTCTTCCCACCATTTTGCATCTTCGGCCACGCAGATCGAGATCAAAATCGCGATTATAACTCCACTCCGGAACAACATACGTCCCTCCTTTTCCATTAGGCGATAAAATGCGACATACTGTGGAATCATGCCTGTGGCATGATAGCAATAGCCACCTTGCATTCTTTTAAAAATCCGCTCGCCTGATTAGCCCGTTCAATCAATACAGCATCCTCACGGGATACAACAAGATCTGACCTGTATTTACCCGTCGCGTCCACCGCACGGACAACCAGCGGTCGCGTGCCGATTCGTTTGATCGCTTTCTCACGCGCCGTACCGGGTGTTTCAGACCACGTCGCGTATCCGAGTCGCAAGGCCGTCTCTCTCGAAGCGATATGATCGCCGTAGACGAAATCACCGTCTTCGGAAAGAATTCTGGGTTTCAACGCGGCCCGCGCACTGAGATACGCCGCATCGATGATCAGTCCGGTGTACGATTCAGCCACGTCATCCTGTACGTCTGTCGTCGTAATTCTCGTGGCTGCTACAATATGATCCGCTTCCCCTCGAACCATTTGAAGAGAATCCAGGAGAGATTGGATCATATGTGCCGTTTGTCTGGCTTCAGCCATGGCTTCATCGGCAGTTGATTGTTCCCTGAAAACCGTTGCCGATCGATTGAGGATCTCCTCATTCCGTTGTTCCAGGAGTCGAGAGCGCTCCTCCAAAGTCGCGATCCGGTCTGTAAGAGCACGGGATTCTTCAAGTCTGATCTGGAGATCACTGATCGCTTGTTCCAATTCAGTGGTTTTTTCCACGTTCGCAAATGAGGAAATAGACTGCGTGACTTTTTCCAGTGCTGCAGCTCCCTCTGATTGATAGGCAGTCTGTCTTTTCTCCGAGTTCGCAAGCTGCGTCCGGAGTTCTTCCAGTTCACTGGTGAGTTCCGCGAATCGTACCGTAGCAGTCTCACCCGTATCTTCCGTATGTACATTCTCGAGGCTTGCTTCCACAGCATCAAGTCGCTGGAGAATTTCTGCTGATTCCTGCCTCGCCAGACGCGCTTCGTTGAGCGCGCTTTGCGCTTCCTCAATTGATTTTCTGGTTGATGGAGATGATTGAGCCAAAGCGGTATTGGCCTCGAGCAGACGATTCAATGCATCCTCATTTTTTCTTTGTGATTCGTCCGCAATCATCCTGGCATGTTTCAATTGCAGTGATAGACTATCCGCATGTTCCAGGTAGGACGCGAATCTCAGACCCTGTTCAGAAACCTCGGAGCCGGCCCGGCGTGCTTCGTCCGCCGCGTTTCGGGCATCATCGGCTATGCCTTCCAGGCGGGTCGCAAGCGCAGTGGCGCCCTCCATAGTGGAACGAAGATCATCTATCTCCGTTCTAAGAGAGTCGACTGAGATCATCGCGGTTGTTGAATTCTCAAGCTCGCGAAGGTGTTCGGAGATTTCTTTTGCGGAATTCTGTGCATCTTCGGCGATTCTAATGGCGGTGGATGCTCTCTGCAGGGCTTCTTGAACATCCTGCATGTCCATTTGAGGAGTATCTGTGTTCGATGGTTCAGAGGCCATAATGATGTTTTGTACGAGTTCTTCCATTTGATCAGCGCGTGTTCGGGCGTCCATGAGTTCGGATGAGAGTCTGGCCACGTCCGCGGAAAGTTTTGCCAGTTCGGCAGAAGAATCAGTGGAACGTATATGTTGAACCACCGCTCCGCTGAGACCTTTCGGGCTCTGGAGTAATAACCCGAGACGTACTCGTACGAGTAAGGAACCATCGGCCATGGTGGTCGAGGATTCCTCTATGATCCGCGCGCCCTGGACGAGTCCTTTCACTGCTGTTTTCAGTGATGTATTCTGAATGACCTCGTCCTGAAAGGTGTTCCTGGAATTGATCCGTACACCATGAATACTTTCCGCGAGTTTTTCGTATGCAAGTGCTCGAGCGGCTTTGACGGCCATGGAATAGCAGTGGGATTTATTCACTGCGAGGTCGGGATCGCAACTGGCTTCACCGACGACCTCAATGTAACCGTCGGCCCAGTTGACTAAAACCGCATAATCATCACCGCGAATCTTCTGGATGAGTGGCGATGTGTCTCCCGCATCCTCTTTCGCCCACCAGTTATCCTCTCCGGGAAAAGCTATCGATGGGAATATGATGAAACACAATAGAATGAGTAATCTGCGATGAAACATACGCATACTCCTCTCATTGACCCATTTCATTGAGATAATACCGTGCAGCTTTGTTACGTGGATCAAGGCGTTGCAGCCGATGCCAGAGCGATCGGGCTTTTTCCTGATCACCCCCCGTGTATGCTGATAGAGCCTGTTCGTGAAGAACCTTTGCCATATTTGAACGAGCTTCCTGGTTTGACTCATTGATTTGAAGTACGCGCTGCCATTCACTGAGTGCGTTTTCCGTATCACCATTTGAATACAGTATCCAACCGAGACCGCATCGTGCTCCCTGGTGACGTGAATCGATATCAAGTGCGCGTCGGTAGGAGAGTTCCGCATTCGCAAGCAGATCAAGGCTGTGGAATACCATTCCCAGCCGATAGTGAGTCTCCGATTCACCGCTGTCGATATCGCGCGAATGTAAAAGGTGAGAAAGTGCCGTTTCATATCGGCCCCGCAAGAGATAGAGGCTTCCCATGAAATAATGTGCATTGGCATTGGATGGATCTCTCTCCAGTATTCCATTAAACTCCGCGAGCGCCCCCTCGATGTCCTTTTTGTGCATGGCGAGAATACCGAGCCAGGTGGCGGCCGTCTCATTGGATGGATCCAATACCTGAACATAGGAGAATTGATCCGCCGCTGCCTTCGGCTGGTCGAGTTTGAGAAGCACCATACCAAGAAGATTTCTTCCATAGATATCCGATGGATCATGCTCCAGTGCCTCGAGAAGCTTCTCGCGAGCACCCTGCAGATCACCGGAAATGTGGAGAAGGTCGGCCTCAAGGATAAGAGATACCGATGTCGTGTTATCAACTCCACCGAGGAGGAGTAACAAAAGTATAAGTGTGAGCCGTATCATGACAGGAAAGGATCGAGACGTCGTACAACTGAATCGACGACCAGTTGTTGAAAAGAATCCTTCGTGAGGAGCTTCTCTTCATCGGGATTACTGATGAACGCCGTCTCCAGAAGCATGGAAGGCATAGCCGCTTTTCTGAGAACGAAGAAATTGGCGCTCCGAACCCCACGATCTTTCACCGGAAGGGACCGCGCGAATTCTTCCTGAACGAATTGAGCGAGACGACCCGAATCATTCCAAAGCAGGTTCCGCCGGAGTTTGAATAATGCGTATTCGATATCCACGAAACTCTCGGAAAATGTATGATCTTCATCATCGGCGAAGCTGTTTTCATATTGCGCCACACGCGCTGCCTCGGCATCGGACGCGTTTTCCGAACAGAAGTACGTTTCTGATCCACGAGCTTTGCGGTTTTCCGCCGCATTACAGTGTATGGATATAAAAAGATCTGCACGGTATTGGTTCGCCGTTGCTGTTCGATCTGATAAATTGAGATAATAATCCGCGGTTCTTGTAAGATGAACATCGAGCCCCGCCTTCGCTTTTAGAGAGTCGGCGAGGCGACGGCCCAGAATGAGCGTGATATCTTTCTCTTTTGTCCCCTGTAATCCTACGGCGCCCGGATCATGTCCGCCATGTCCCGGATCGATGACTATCCGTTTCAATCGAAGATTCAGGTCATGGGCTCGATCATGTAAAGAATGGTTTTTCAGCTCCTGATCCGCGCGCTCCTGTAGATCGGAGTACTTTTTCTCGAATGCATTGTCAGGTTGTGCGCCGATTGAACCATAGATATCTATGATCACCCTGTTGGATGGCGAGGGAGTAGTAACACTGAATGTAGAACCCGGGGTCGTATCCAACTGAATATATGTGGTAAAGAGTTCATCCGGCGGAGTTGCAATGTGCATTTGCCGAAGCGGACCTTTATTGAACTTCATGGTATCTTCGATAGGCAGATACAGCGTTCCCGGCAGGACGATTCGTCCGTTATTCGAATCAGAAACAGCCGTGTTACAGGGGCCATCAAGAGTAATGACAAGGCGCGTTTGATCGGGGAGCAATAGACTGTGAATATCATGGATCATGGGGATGAGTTCATTTTCATCACCCCATAATCGATGAGGAATGGAGGATGATAACAGGGGTAGACTTCTCAAAAAGAATCGTCTATTCATTTCGTAACGACCGGATCATGAACCGCTACAGTACCTTCCTCCCCTTCTACAAATCTGGCAATCGATAATTTCTGCATGATTTCAGTCAGGACAATCTCTGCCTTCTTACTCCTCCTGCTTCCTATTACATCCCCGGATACAGGATGAGTGATGGTTTCCCCTTCTTCGAATACCACAAGTTTCATACCTTTTCTCATACCATAATCGGATCCAACGTCGATGAAAACAGTTCCATCAGGATCTGTTTTCACAACCGATCCTTCTGCCAGGGGTAGGGCGTTTGCATAGTAAGTGGCTATTTCGTCGGCGATCGTGCGCATCTCAATGGGATTTGATGAAGAGCAATGACCGGCTCTCGTGGCGAGTACCTCCCCCGTTTCGGTATCCACCAGACGTGTATTCAGGTCCATGATTGCATTGGAAACCCACGCGCTTCCAATAACCAGACAGTCAACGCCTGCCAGGCGCCCGAGTTTTGCAGCGCTCGATGGATCGACGAGATCGCTGAGACCGAACTTCTGTTCTTTCAAGACTTTATCCATTTGACTGCGTTCAATGATGCGATATCGCTGAAAACCAACCAGAGATGTAACGAGTTTGTCCGCGATGATCTCCGATAATTGTCCGGCACCGCCCTTATCGGACATTGGCAGTACGGCTAGAGTCAACCGCGGCCCGACCCTGCGTATTGTTGAATAATCCATGGTCGCGGGTGGTTCAATGCTGTGTGGGGCAGGTGGTTTCGGTTCACTGCTCCTCTGTTCCTGGCTTTCCACGCGAGCATGTCTTTCTACGGGAACTTCCACGTTCTCGAGTTTTGCATATGTTTTTTCGTTAACGATACCGGTGGATGGGAGTTCATTCCGCTTTTGAAATTCCGAAATTGCCCGTTTACTGCCCGTACCCAATATCCCGTCTATTGTCCCGCTGTATAGACCCAGATGGGCGAGTTTTCTCTGCACTTCTCTGCGCTGATCTATAGTAAGACTCATACCTTCCGGGATGTGTGAACGCGACTCTCTCATGGGTTGGGTCTTCACACCGGCCAGTTTATCCAGATACTCCCGAGCTCTATCTGATGGAGCATAGACGATTGATAGTTCAAGTTCGTAGCGCGCCCTTGAATAATCGCCGATATGATATGCCGCGATACCGATCTCCCGATGAGGGTAGTAGCGAATAAAATGCATGCCATACGTTTGGATTTTTTTCGGTTGGTCTTCATATACGCCTTCCGTTGCCATCTCGAATTCTAAAATCGCTTGGGCGAATTTTTCTTCTTTTATCAGATTCAAGCCGTTCTTATAGTGATTGTACCATCTTTCTGCGGAGTGAGCATCGCTGGTCCAGATGAGAAGGAAAACAATGACAAATATGAAAAATCCGGTGAGGTGCTCAGGTAGTCTGAAGCATTCCATAAGTACTGAGGCTCCCTGAAAATGTCTTAAATTCGAGTATGCATTTTACTGAAAATACCACAGATTGATGACTACGGCAAGAACACGGAGCCTTCCTCGTGAAATGATTTGCGTCTGTTGTGACGCTATCTATTCTATCTCGGTGTCTATTGACAGCGAAGGTGGATTACAACAGACTGTCGCGTCTTTTCCCATTTCGTTGTCTCATGTGAAGGAAGCATCATGCTCATCAGTGATCTGATTTCCGAACGAGTTGTAGATGTTCAAACTCAGCTTGATTCGAAAGCCCTCGTTTTTGAACGGCTGGTTGAATTAGCGGAGAACGCTGATTCGATTCGTGATCGATCGACCGTTCTAAAATCACTCATCGAGAGAGAAGAGGTGTGCAGTACGGCCATCGGGAAAGAGGTGGCAATCCCTCACCCGCGTGATGGGATCCCCGGCGCTTTTCAGGGCGTAGCAGTAAGTGCTGTAACGGTTAAGGATGGGCTCGACCTGGACGCACCCGACCGATTACCAGTGAGACTTTTCTTCCTGGTGGGGGCCGAAGACCGCAGACATCATCTTCATATTCTGGGGAAACTGGCCCGTATTCTCCGCAGTAACGATCTTCGGGAAAAACTTATATCGGCGTCGACTCCTGATGAGTTTATTTCTCATCTCAAGACCGCAGAACATGCGTTGAACGGCCGATAGTCTACATCCCTCAGGGATGACCGGATGCAGGTCTTCACCCTCTTATCGTCTGTTTCTCCAACCGAATGAGATCTGGAATTACTCTCCGCTGAAAACTTCCTCTGCGAGATGACGGATGTTTTGAGGAAGCGGACTGGCAAGAAACGATTCAATAGATTCGAGAGACCAGGTCTTTTGAACTCCACGCGCCAGCGATTGCCGCGAAATACGAAAACGACATGCTCTATCGACACCGTGAATATCGGCGAATTCCTCTGCCTGTTTGAGCGTTGAAAGCGGAGAGTTCAGGGGTAAATAGAATTCTCCATTTGCCGCGACCGGTATCGGTTTCTCGACAGAGGGAAGCGGCTCAATTTCAGTTTCTGCTTCTTGCGATGGGACTCGTACATAGACATTTCCCGCCTGATCTTTAGACATGTCGAGTAGTTGCGCCCACCACAGGGTTTGTGCCAGTGCTTCGAACAGGGGCGATGTCGTTTCTTGTGGTGTGTTGAGTATTTCAGTAACGGGTGCTAGATCGGGAGCCGTGGCCAGAAGTCGTCTGAAACCGTTTGAACCGATCAAAAGACTGGTTAGTCCAGACACCGGCGTCCACCTGTTCAGGTTTGGGCTCAACTCCAGAAGGAAGTTTCTCAATCTCCCCACAAGATGAGTCATTGGTCCGGGATTGCCCAATCTACAGTGAGAAGCCCTTGTTTCATCCCATGATGGCAATGAACTGAGCATCTGTATCGCTTCCTTGCGAAGCGCATCCGGACCTGCCGAAATCAATGATTGTACTTCCGGTGCCGGTTCTATTCTTCCGGTATCATCATCATCAACCCTCACCAACCAACCGCTATCCCAGGCTATGGAAAGAAGGAACCGTTGATACTGTTGGGGAATGCCTAGAAGTCGGGCCAATCGATCTACATGAATCATACTTGGGGTACCGTCTTTGGTTGCCGGTGGGGGAATGATTCCCAGGGCAATGATGAATCTCTGAAGATCAAGCCCCAAGCTTCCCGGAGGAGGCATGGGGACCAATGTGGTATCCTTTATTTTTCGTATGCCTTTTGTATAGCGACGAAATAGCGTCGGGAGCGCCTTCTCCACCGGTTTTTCTGCTTCCAGCGAAATAATCAATTCTTTAAGCGCTGCTCCGGGATCGAGTGTTTTGGGCCGGACAAGTCCAAGGAAGAGCAGCTCTTGGAGTGGATTATGGCTGCCCGTTCCATGATACCGCATATACCGCGGCCACGAAAAAACCTCGGGAGATCCGGCTCCAAGCAGGGATGCCAGACGAGAAGCGGGTTGAGAGGAGCCGGAAATTTTCATCGTCTCTATAGCAAGGAGCTGTCGAAGAGAGAGCCCGGGAATTTGATTTTTCCAGGTTTGGCGAAGGTTCAGATATATCGAAGCAACATTTTGCAGTGCTCTGGACGTGGATGCGGAACTCCGAATAGCCTGACGAGGAATCACGCCTTGAGCAAGGTATGCAACGAGAGCTTGAGCGAGACTGCCATGTGTCGTCCATGCGGCATCTGATAAGAAGGCGAATTCAAGAGGAACTAGCACTCCTCTCCGATTTTCTATCATGAAGGCAAGCCCTAGTTCCAGAAGTCGCTCCGAAAGCGCAGCGGGAACCGAGGGGGTCGAAAGATCGGTGAGAAGTTTTCTCAGAATCTCTCGATATGCTTTTCTATCGTCATCGGAAAGCTGACGAAGCTGCTGCAGCACCCATTCTTTTCGGCCGAGAAACTTGAAGAGTTTATCCTCAAGCTGCAGTCCACGAAAGTGATCCCCCCTCGTCAAACCCAATCCGAGATGTTCCGCCATATGCTCGACCAAAGCGGGGCTCGCATCCAAGATACGGGATAATAAGACCGGAGGTCGCGGTTTACGAGTTCTTTTCGGTGAATCAGTATGACTCTTCATACTCACGTGGATGCACTCCTATCGGCTGCTTTAAAAACTAGATTACGGTATATAAATTCCATCTAAGCCTACAAATTTAGTGATTGTCTCCAGATTTCGCATGATAATGAGTACGAGATCTTCAGATCTGACTTTTTTACGGGCGATATCCAGCGCTTCAGAAAAACTCCTCATACTGCGCACCGAATACCCTGAATCCTCTGACTGAAAAGCCTTCAATACCGTATGTAGCGATATTGTATCATGCACAGTCGTGTCTGGTGATTCATCAAAAAGTAACGTCTCATCAGCCAAAGATGAAAGGATCTTTCCGGATTTTATCACATCTTCGGGACTTTGATCCGAGGATGTCGACAGAAGAAGAATGGTTTTTGAATACTCCATACGTCGGACGAAGTCGGAGAGCTCGGTATGCGCGGCCGCATATTTTCCCGAGTCTATGAGTATGGTGAAATCGTTCCCAGTAATCATGTTCAACCTGCCGGGATTTTGATTCATTGAGGGGAAAAACGATTTCAGGGAAGCAGAAATCGTCGGGATCGATACTCCCAATGAGAAAGATGCAGCGATGGCGGCCAAAGCATTTACTTTGTTCATGGGCGCTGCTCCGTTGTAGAGTAGGGGGATTTCGGATACTTCTGCGATCGTGGCAAATGTGCCGTTTTCGGCAACGGTAAGATGGTTGTTCTGTATGAATACGGCCGTACCCTCACGAGCGATGTGATTCAGGATAAGCGGATTGTTACTTTGCGTAGAAAAATATACGATGTGCTCATAGCATCGGCGTTTCATATCAACACAATATTGATCGTCTGCATTCAATATCGAGTATCCACCGGGACGAACCGCTTCTGCGATGATAGACTGGAGGTAAGAGATATCCTCCAGATTATCCAGAGTTTTGTAGTGGCTCGGTCCGTCTATGACATTAAGAACAATTCCGGCATCGGCGCATTTATACCCGAGACCGTAATCATAAAGATCGTTCCTGCCCACTTCGAATATTGCGCAGTCTATCGTGGGATCCTGTAGGACTATCTTCGCCGATCCGTGGTTTCCCTGATCGCCGTAGTTCATCTTTTTTTCCTTGATATACATACCATCACTGCAGGCAAGACCGACTGCGTATCCTGCGGATTTCATGATAGAAGATAGGAGTCGTGCCGTGGTTGATTTTCCCAGAGTACCGGCGATTGCTATGATGGGTATGTCGTGCTGAATATGGTTCGGGAACAGCATGTCCACAATCGCTGTTGATACATTTCTCGGGGAACCGATCGATGGGGAGATATGTGATCGCAATGCCGGTGATGCATTGATTTCAAGAACGACGCCGCCATTATCAATGATGGGATCGTCGAGCGTTGGAGCTATGATATCCACGCCGGCAACATCGAGTCCAACAATTTTGGATACCCGTTCCGCAATTCGACGGTTAACCGGATGTACGGTATCCGTTACATCCTTTGCCGTTCCACCGGTGCTTAGATTGGATCTCAGTTCGAGATCAAATCTTTCCCCTTTTCCAAGAATGGTATCCAGCGAGTATCCGAATCGGCGAAGCAGCGATTCAGTGGCACTGGTGACGGACAACCTTGTCATGGGTTTCTCGTGACCGAAGCCGCGTTCGGGATTTTTATTTTCGATTTCGATAAGCTCCGTGATACTATGGTCGCCATCCCCTATTACATGAGCGGGTATACGTCGGACGGCAGCGACAAAAGATCCGTTTACCACAAGGATTCGATAGTCGTTTCCCTGTATCATTTGCTCGATAATGATTCGAGAGCATACAGGGAGGGCATACGCGAACGCGCTCTGGAGTTCGTCTTCGGATCCGACACCTACTGTTACGCCTCGTCCGTGCGATCCTTCGGCGGGTTTGATCACAACGGGAAATCCCAGGGTCTTGCAACCTAAAAAAATCTCCTCAATGGTTGTACCATTATACTGAATTGGTACGGGGACTCCTGCATCCTTCAGAATGCGATTACTCAGGATTTTATCATCTGCGGTTTCAACACCGATGAATGATGTGTTTGATGTTATCGTACCCATCAATCGTTTCTGAAATTTTCCTTCTCCTAGTTGAATGACGTTGTATCCATCCAATCGTATGACCGTAATGTGTCTTTTTTCCGCCTCATCTACGATTGACGCGGTTGAGGGAACGAGACGATTCTCATTCAATAGTGTCATGAGTGCATTCAGGCAGGAATCGATGTCATACGGTTCATTGTTCAGGATAGCAGTTACGATGTTATATGCTTCTTTTCCCGCGAATATTCCGGCCTTTTCTACCCAGTAGCTGTACACGATATTGTAAACACGGGGCTCTCCTGACCAACGGGTCTTCCCGAATCCCACTTCCATATATGTGATATACTGTAGTTCGATGGCTATATGCTCGATAACATGACCGAGGAGCGTGCCTTCCCGTATGCGTTCTATTAATCCACCGGGCACGCCTTTGCTGCATTTGTGTTCTTGGATGGAAGGTATTATCGACAGAAGTCTTTCGGCAAAGCCGGGGAATCCAGACGTAAATACCTCATCGTATTCTTCAAGATCCAATCTCATGACGATAACAGGGCGCAGGCTGAAATAATTCGCACCCTGAATAGCACGGATATCAAGAATTTTCATCGATCCTCAATTTACAGCAAACGGGTATTGATTATTGATTGCCGTGGCCGTGACAGAACCTGAAAGATTGAACGACGATTGGGATTGCATTTGCTATTCATCTGAATACAAATGGAAGAATCTGAAACGCGGTATTATACCACCACTGGTGAGGAGTACTGCGACTGACCGCCATTGCGGAACCTCGAATTGTTTCTTTGCGGCCTTCTATCATCGGATGGCTCCGCGTTTCGGTTTGTTGCTCAAATGAATTAGGAATCGCGGTGTGCCGATTTCTCTGATCATTGTGTTACTAGCCCGTTTTAAGACGGCGTGGGCAATAAAATCCATCCATGATAAAAATTGAGACTGGTCTCCCGGATATCAAAAGATCGAACGGCAGACCAGTCAAAAATGAAACGGCTCCGTTATACGAAGCGACGTACGTAGACCAACTTGCAGACCGGAAAAATTCCGCGGTTCATACGATTCCCTGAACCATCCCTTTCAAACATCCGGTCTGTTGAATTGTATTGATTGGCTTACGATTACGGAAATAGATCGTTACGTCCAGGTGTCCTAACAGACTCAGCCTGGCATTGATATTGCGCCTTCGGGGCACTCATCAACACAGACGCCACATTCGATGCAATCATCCTCGCTGATGACTGCTTTTCCGTTCTCCATTACTATCGCTTCCACGGGACATACAGGTACGCAAGATTCGCAACCGGTACATTTTTCAACGTCAACGACTGCTGCCATAGTTTCGGCTTCCTCCGAAGTGAAAGATGTGTAGGTGTATGCGTCGGGTCTGACGCATACATTCATTACATTGAGCTGCATAACTAGGCGCTTGATCAGAAGAAACGTCAAGTATTTATGCCGATTTTTGTGGAAAATAACTGTTTGCGGGCGAAATCAGACACAGATTTGCCGTATATACGATGAACCGACCGCACGATAAAACTTACGTCATGAAGGAATACGCCGAAGTTATACCGTCCGCTTGACACTGCATGTCCCCTTCCATGATTTGGCTTCTTTCTAGGAAGGCGGACATGACTATGATCCATACTATAGATGAAATGCGCCATCTCCTGGACGATCTTATTCTCCTTCGTCCTCGTATCGATACTATTCAAGCCGTTCTTGATGCGGCGTGTAAAATCTACCAGGCGGCCTCGTCGTCGCTTCTGATCCCCGAACGGGGAGGTCTTGGCATATATTCGGTCCGGTCCGGGAGTAGCGTTGAGCGTACATGGGAATCAAAGCCGGAGTCCGTGGATGTTTCGGCGAAAATGATATTCGAAGCACAGCGAACAATCGATCTCTCATATAGAAGAACGTTACGGGCGACACTCCTCGTTTTCTCGCCCGCAGCCGAAAAAGATCACGACTCACTTCAAAACGCATTCCATACGATATCGGTGCGAGCACTCCGTAACGCCCGGATTTATGAACGATTGCGTGCAAGGATTAAAGGGATATCAGCTCTATGGAAAGTCGGCACCACCATTAGTTCATCATTAGATCTTCGATACCTTCTCAACCTTATTCTTTCAACACTCAGGGACGTATTGGCATACGACGCCGCGGGGATCTACATCCTGGATCGTGATGGCGAACGACTAACGGCGGCGACATTACGAGGCTACAAATCCGAGATGGAACATGTTGCGCGTGCGAAAATCGGTCATGGTCTTATCGGATGGGCGGCGAAAGAAGGCACTGATTTGTTGGTGGAGGACGTTGAGAACGATGATCGATATATCCCTGCACGGGAGGAAACCCGGTCGGAAATGGTGGCGCTTCTCCGACGGGGAAATAGAATCGTAGGGGCATTCAACGTGGAAAGCAACACTGTCAATGCATATACCCGAAGTGATATGGTATTATTGCACGCTCTTGCCGGACAAGCCGCGATAGCGGTCGACAATGCATTATTGTATCGTGATGTGCTCGAAAAACGAAGATTAGATGCGGAGCTATCCCTTGCCCAGGAGATACAGCGGAAACTACTGCCTGATAAAGCTCCGCGGCTGGACGGATGGGAAATGGCGGGCCTGAATATGCCCGCCGCACGAGTCGGTGGGGATTACTACGATTTCATCTGGATCAACGATGACGTGATTGGTATCTGCATAGCAGATGTTTCCGGGAAAGGTGTTCCTGCAGGACTGGTCATGGCAACATTCAGGGCGAGTCTTCTCGCCGAAGTTCTCAACGAATATTCAATCGAAATCATAATGAGAAAGGTGAATCAGCTTCTCATCAGAAGCACCGATAGGGGAGTATTTGTCACCTCGGTGTATGGGACACTTGAACTTAAATCAGGGCTGTTCACGTATTGCAATGCGGGGCACGTAGAGCCAATCATACTTTCGGCCGATGGTGAACCGAGAACTCTCCAGGGGAGTGATCTTATTCTCGGATCATTTTCTCATGCCAACTATGAGCTCAGAAGAGTAAGGCTCTCCGTGGGCGAAATACTTGTTCTTTATACAGACGGCGTGGTGGAAGCCATGGGTTCCAGCGGAGAAGAGTTCGGCATCGATCGTTTGATAGACATAATCCGTGCCCATCGTACTGATCCGGCCATCGAGATCAGAGACAGGATCTATGCTGAAGTTCTAAACTTTTCCGCAGATCCGTCTCTACTCGACGACCTGACGGCAATGGTTATCAAGCGTACGCAGTAGCATTTATGTAGTATATGGATGCCGATTAATAAGAATAATTCGCGATACCGATGATGTTACTCGGTGGGGATTCAATTTGTTGGGAATTTAAAAAGGTGACCAAATAGTAATATTCAAGGTCTGGATTCATCGTCGCATCGGTAATATCCGCGTAGACCACGGTGCCACCTGTTTCCGCGATCAAACACTCAATCGCCGGTTCGAAGTATGCCGTGGAATCCCGGTATACTCTGAATACCTCATACCCATCCGCCGGTTCGTTCCATGAAAGCCTGAGCGTATCGATATCCACCACATATCCGGTGAGGTTGAGGGCTTCCTGTGAACTTGAAATTACTACAGGATGGAGTGAATGTACGATGTGTGGCGCATTGATGAAGTCATCGATGGTGGCTGTTATCGAGTATTCATCAGGTGGGAATGGCGACAGGTCCCATGAGAAAGACGTGATTCCCGCATCCTCGGATATTGCGTCCGCAATCAGAATATCTTCATCGCCGACTGATGGAGATGTGCATGAAAGCAGGACTGAAGCGTCATCATCGGGATCCGATGCCGTCCACTGGATAGTATATTCCGCCGAGCCCGGTTCAGAGAGCCTGACCCAGTCGAGTTCAATCGCAACATCGGCAGCGGCAACGGGATCAATGCGCAATATGGAGACTGCGTTCGTCCACGTTTCAGGATAATCCTCCTCCAGTGAGACGATAGCGGTATTCCACCCCTCCTGCAGTGAGAGGAAATTTGAATGATACCATGGGCCGTCAGTGGTATGCTTCCAGTAGATCATGGCTTTGGTGGGACTGTTCTGTGGATGATCGACGAAGATCTGAAACGATACAGTGGAATACCGGTCGGTATCAATTGGATGATTCATGCAGTTCCATAACCAGTAGGCATCATTACATGATGTGACCGCTGCAAAGGATCCGTTCGGCCACTGTACATCATCAAAACCGATGTGAACATCGATGTCGGTCGGTGCGTTCATATCCCATGCGTCGCCGCGTTCCTCCGTAGAGTAGTCATTACCGGGTTCAACGGTATCGTGATTTCCGTCGGGTTCTATGAATTGAAACGCCGGTGTGCGGTTGAGAACGAGAATACCCTTTGCATGATGTTTTGTGCGGTTCATACCGTCGTCAGCAATGCAGTACACATGGTATTCTCCTCCCGGAAGATTTGAAAGATCCCATGTGGTGGTGAGAAGCCCCTCTCCACAGTCATTGTTCATACATATCAGGTGGCTATCGGGACTTTCGGGAGTGCTATGCCAATACCATTCCAGAGATACGTCATCATCCGGATCAACGATTTCGGCTTTAAGATCGAAACTGTCTTCAGTCATGTCTTTGGTATACAACTCTACATAGTCAAGCTGGAACGTTGAATTTCTCAACTCGCTCGGATCGATCCTGAATATATCCGTAATATACCCTGACCAGTCCTGTGCGGAAGGATACTCCATGATCAGATTGTTGATGTCGGGAATGACGAATTCGTTCCAGCCGGGATACACCACGAAATCCTCTGTCGCCTGGTACTGAGAGTCATTGGTATGGCGCCATATGAGGCGGAGAACACTCCATTGATCGCTCCACTGTCGGAATCTGACTGCTGAAAAACGACGTGTATTAATAGGCTCGGTAAATGCGAGGTGAACCTGCGAATCCGCAAGAGGATCAACGGGATTGCTGTTGGTGGATACACCGGACAACATACCTCCCTCCAACTGAGGATTGTCTATGTTGACAAGCATGTCGATATCTTGCCAGGAATCCATATCCCACGTGTCTCCCTGTGGCGTGGCGGTGAATGCCGTAGAACCGATTTCATTCGGTTCACGTACCAGGATCAGGGGAGGCGCATTTATTTTCATGGGAGCCGGGGCATATGAGCGCACCGGTTCATTGACGCCGTCGGATACCTCTGCATACACATGATAACCCGGATACGGAAGATGAGCGGTACAAAATGTTATATATTCGATATCCTGAGTCGCCGGGGAAGGTCCGTAAATACGTGTTCCATCGAATCCCGAACCGTCGTCATCGATGAAGAGACCGACCTCAGCCTCCTGAAGATCGTCCTCCACCTGCCATGAGATATCAATATACGTGTCCTCGTTACCCTGTCCGGATAAGCGGAACCAATCTATACGAATCGTGCGTCCAGCATGGGAAGCGGGATCAACCCTCAGACCGTTTATGATGTCATGGTTGGACCATAAGCCGGTTCCCGTGGTCTGATCTACGCCGAGTGTTCGGAGATCAATACGATATGTATTCCAGCCCTGAAACAACTGAATGGATTCTGATATTGTTTGATTCAATGTATCGCATTCCGCGGGTGCTCCGTTCGATCCACGATACCAGAAGAGCCTCATGCATGAAGGTTCATCGATGTACATTCGAAATGATAGCAGAGAATACGTAGACGGATCAATAGGAAATCGTTGGCCGGTCTTCCCTGCATTCTGAGCGCTGTAATACCCTTGAAACAGGAGCCAGAAATAGGGATCAGCGGTCTCGCTTGTGGCGGTGAGAATTCCATCGTCAACTATGAGATCAGTGAGATTATGGAAAAGGCATCCGTCCGAGAGTTCATTGAAATCCCATGGATCCTCCAATACATCCCTGGAGAATTCGCTGACATCGGGAATACGGGGAGTTTCGGCGCCGGGTGATAAAATTGTCACTGTAGGAGGTAGATTATATCTGTTCTGGATCATCAATGATCCTTCGGCTCCGTCTTCCATGAGGGGGTGCGCCCCGTCATCCAGCACGGAAACAACGGAGTATGTTCCGGGCGGCAAAGCGGAAATGTCGAGGTTCACCGCTCCCGGTCCGTTGTCTGCCTGTAATGATGTAACCCTGAACAATGCCCCGCTACCGGACTCCGATTCGCGACAGAACAGATCCAGCGTCGACATGCCTTCCTCATCCCACACGTTCCATGCCGCCTGGATTCCGGTATCCGTCGGATCCACCAGCCTCACCCAGTCGAATTCCACCCAGACATCCCCGCATGTGACGGGATCTATCCTGATCTTGGATATGATGCCCGACCATGATGGTTCGCAGGAAAGATCATATGTGTAGAATTGCCAGGTATTCGCCCGGGCAGTGGAGAGGAGACCGGAATGATGCCAGATTCCCTGGTCGTCCATCCAGTGAAAGGCATATCTTCCCGAACGACTCACCTTCATATACCAGCCGATGACGGTATACTGCGAAGCATCGATATCATTTCCCGAGAAAACGACCCATGGATCGTTGTTCACGGTCCGCGCGCTGAATAGACCGTTCTGGCATTGTATATCCACCATTCCACCGCAGGATCCGATGTCACTGATGCCGTTCATATCCCACGGATCTCCACGGAGAGTCGCGAAATCGGGTGCTTCGAGGATGACGATATCCTCCGCGGGATCGGTCATGGTCAGACTCGGAGTCCGGTCCGCCCGAAGAAATCCCGGGCAGTCGACAGTGTCTGTTCGTGCCGAACATTCGCAGATTGAACGGAATTCATAGTACCGCCCGCCCTGGAGCGAAGAAACATCGCATGAAAAGCTGATATTTCCATTTCCGGCTTCGATCTGTTGCGCCGAGGGGAGCGGCGTCCATGATGATGTCTGAAATTCCCGGTACTGCAGAGATATGACCATCGGCTCAGATACATCCATTTCGAAAGTGAAGCTATCTGAGGCGACATCCCCCTCGGTGAGCGTAACCTGATCCAGGCGGATTTCAACACCGGAAGAAGTTGCCGGATCAATACGGAGCGCTGTACAGTGACCGGTCCATTCCGGCAGCTGCCAGAGTTCAGTCACCGCGGTGATCCACTCATTATCCGGACACATCAATGAAGTATGGCGCCATTGATTTGATTCATCTTTCCAATAGATCCCCACCGGACCTCCGGGTGAACGCAGGAATCGGAATCCTACCGTCCCGTACCGGCGGGTATCGGGCAGATCGAGGGGATCGAGTTCGAAAGCGATCCAGGGGTCGTTGCCGCCGGTTGTTCCTTTCAGTATTCCATTTTGAATGGATACCTGATCGATCTGATGCAATTCAATACCGGCGGTGTCACTCATATCCCAGGCCGTTCCGAGACGGTCCGTCGCATAGTCGCCGACTCCCACCCCGTCCGGTTCAATCCACTCGCCTAAGGTGTCAGCGTGTGTATATGAACATATCCATAATACGAAAGCTGCGGTGATAAATCGTATCAATGTTTCTTGATCCTGTCGAAAATATTCGTAAGCTGCATCATTCAATAGTCGTAACTCGCAAAAAACATGCCGGTATGACTGACGGTTATGAATGCTTTTCCTGATAGTATGATTGCTGTTTCTACCGGGCGGAATGGGAATGGTTATACCAATGCATAATGCAGCACAGAGTGCGTAATGAACTCACTATCTTGGATGAAAAGATGTTCAGGTTGGCAGGGTCGGTATCGAGTTCGATGCAGTGGTGATCCGACCGTTGGTGATGCGGTTGACGGCATTACGGTGGCTATTCCCACATGGAACGGTGCCCATCTTCTTGACGGGTGTCTTGACCGCATATACACTCAGACCTTGAAGCCCGACCGCATTCTGGTTATCGACAATGCATCAACGGATGATACGAAACGGGTGCTCCTCAATCATCCGGGTGTCGAGCATATTGTACTACCCGATAATATCGGCTATGCGGGAGCCTCGAGCGTTGCGCTGGAACTGACGACAACAAGACTGCTGGCGGTTCTAAACAACGACACACAGCCTCATGAAAATTGGCTTGAATCCCTTGACTCCGGTCTCCGGTCCGATCCCGATATCGCCGTGGCATTTCCATTGTCGGTGGATGCTCTCGGCCGAATAGATTCGGCGGGAGATATACCGACCCGCGCCGGATTCTTCTATAAAAGAGGTTTTCGTCGCACAGTCGACCACGGATGGTTAATACGGGAGGCAACAACCCTTGTTTTGGCATCGGGGGTTGGTGCCCTTTACCGCGTGGAGGCGCTACGGGATATAGGAGGATGGGACCGGGGATTCCATTCGTATCTCGAAGATGTGGATATTTCATTGCGGCTCTGGATGAGTGATTGGGATATTGCCTTTGTTCCGGATTCGGTTGTCCTCCATGAGCAGGGTAGAACGGGGGATCGCGTCCCAGCTTCCCGGGCTTTCCTGACGAGTCGAAACGAGTCAATCGTCATTGCGAAGAACTACCCGCTATCCACCATACTCACTATGATCCCTTTCCTGATGTTTTATTCGTTTCTCTCACTCTGCTCTCGTGCCGTCGGTGGAGGGTTATTTCCCTTCCTGGCTGGCAAATGCGCCTTTCTGCTCAGTCTGAGAGCCATATATCAAGCGCGGAGTCGCGTTCGAAGGTGCAGGAGGCTGAATCACCGGTTATTGGAGGGAACCTGGCTTCGAACATGGATCTCGTTGTCTATCTTCGGCGGAAGAAAAGCGCCAAACGCGTCTTGACCGACATGCGAGGTGCAGTACTTTCATCGGCTATTTCACCTCACTCTGCCTTTTTGGCTGGATGGTTCCACTCCGAGAGTCGACCGGGTTCGGCGTCGTGTCGCGCCGATATGAGTGATCATACTCCCGGAAAAGGAGATATCGAATGGTCGATCGAGAGATTCATCGAGTGGAAAGCACGCAACTTGAAACTGTGAAGTTTCGAAGGGCACGCGAATTATGAGATCCCGAGTCCTCGTTGTTATACCTACGTTTAATGAGCGGCATAACATTGGGAAGCTCATCCGTCTTATTCTCGATGTTGATGAATCCATACACGTACTGGTGGTTGATGATTCATCTCCCGATGGAACGGCCGAGGAAGTCAAGGCGCTTAAAGATAACCTCGATCGGATTCATCTCCTCGTGAGACCGGCTAAAGATGGATTGGGGCGTGCATATGTCCATGCGTTCAAATATGCTATAGACGAGGAGTTCGATACTATTATAAGCATGGATGGAGACCTGTCACATGATCCCATATATCTCAGCTCAATTATCAAACGTCTTGACGAGTATGACGTGGTGATCGGGTCACGATATATACGGGATGGCGGGACGAGAAACTGGAATATTTGGAGAAGACTTTTAAGCCGCTTCGGAAATCTTTACGCGCGTTCGGTCCTTCGAATAGGGATCTCCGATTTGAGTGCGGGATATATTGGATATCGTACCGAGGTCCTGAAACGAATCCCATTAGACCTCGTTCGATCGGAGGGTTATTCATTTCTGATGGAGATGAAGTACTGGGCCGCCTGTCTCGGGTTCAAGCTAAATGAAACACCGATTATTTTCACCGAAAGGACACGAGGCAGATCGAAGATATCCCGGTCGATTTTAGTTGAAGCTTTGTGGGTGATTTGGCGGATCAAGCTGAGAGTACCGTCATTGGCTCGGGAGATCCGGGAGAGTTCATGAAAAGAATCAATACGTCAACAATTGCAGGGATGTTATTCGCTTCCAGCGGTCTTATCGTGCTGGAGCTTACCCTGACTCGAATCTTCAGCGTTACCATGTGGTATCATTTCGCATTCATGGTCATTTCCATTGCCATGCTCGGACTTTCGGCAGCCGCCGCGTTGGTTCATAGGTACGGTCGGGATGTCAACGATGAACGACTCGTGGCTTTGATACCGCCACTCTGTATTGTTTTTAGTATCTCCGCCTTAGCAGGAAACGCCGTTGTCCTCCGACTTCACTTCAGTCAGACCCTGGGAGTAGCCGGAATTGTTCAGCTGGGACTCATCTACATACTCACGACTATTCCGTTCATTGCAGGCGGATCTGTGATAGCCATAGCCGTGAGAGTATACGGGGCGTCCATGAGTAGTCTATACTCCGCCGATCTGATCGGAGCAGGTCTTGGATGTTTACTCGTTATCCCGATTCTCCGTCTGTTTGGCGGTCCCGAAACAATATATGTAGCGACTATTCTCTTCTCCGCAGCGGGAGTCTTTTTTGCACTCCCGGGTAAAAAACGAATCTACGGAATACCTATCATCGTGTTGGCGCTGTTATTCGGTGTGAATGAGACAACGGGTCTACTCCGGGTGATCTGGGCCAAACAGCGAACTGAACGTGGTCTGTTGCACGAAGCCTGGAATTCCTATTCCCGTATAACGGTGTTCTCCACTGAAGAAGAATGGAATACGCAATTTTTCGGTTGGGGTATGAGTCCCGTATATGATGGACCGTTGCCGCGTCAATTGGGAATGCACATCGATTCTTATGCCGGCACTCCGATATCTGAATATCGCGGTATTCCCGGTGAACTGAAACACCTCCGATATGACATTACCGCTCTTGGGTATCATCTCCGTCCGCATGGTATGCATCTTGTAGTCGGTCCCGGAGGCGGCAGGGATATTCTTGCGGCACTCGAACTAGGTGCCGATTCGGTTGTTGCCGTTGAAGTAAATCACGAGGTGTATCGTGCGGTCAATGAAGTGTTCGGATCTTTCTCCGGAAAACCGTATTCTCTCCCGGGCGTTGAGGGTGTTGTTGCAGAGGCTAGATCCTTTCTGCGCAGAGATTCCAGAAGTTTTGATATTATTCAGGCATCATTGGTGGATACGTGGGCGGCCACCGCAGCGGGGGCATATACGCTGAGCGAAAACACACTATACACCGTTGAAGCAATGACGGATTACTTTCATCGTCTAAATGACGATGGTCTTGTATCGATTTCCCGATTTATTTTCGAACCGCCCCGCGAATCTCTCCGGCTCTTTGCCGTTGCCCTTACCGCCCTGCATAACAGTGGCGCTAAACGACCTTCGGATCATATCGCGGTACTCTCATGTAAGGGTGTTGCCACCGTCATTGTGGGAAAAAAACCTCTCGGGCAACATGATATTCGTCATCTGACGGCAATTTCCGACAGCCTCAAATTCGACGTTGTCTATCTCCCTCTGGAGGGAGGACATGATCGCTTCGTTGAGCTGTCAACGCGATTTAAAGATGATGAGTTCTACCGGAGTTATCCATTCGACGTGTCTCCGACAACGGATGATCGTCCCTTTTTCTTCAATATGGTAAAACCGGTAGATTTCCTCAAAGTTTTTCGTTTGAATGATTTACAGGGACAAACTCACAGCTATGACGCAGTATTCATACTCGTGGCGGTTCTCGGAATCTCATTCGTCATGACGGTGATATTGATTTTCCTGCCACTTCAGTCGCAGTCGAGTTCGATCCACGGCAGGGGTATTGTTTTCGCTTTGTACTATGTTTTTATCGGTCTGGGATTCATGTTGGCGGAAGTCACATTGTTACAGAAGCTCGTACTGTTTCTTGGTCATCCCGTGTATTCCCTGACTATCGTTTTGTTTGGCGTGCTTGTATTCGGCGGGATAGGGAGTTTCCTGAGCAGACTCATTGCCGTAGGGAGAGAGCGGCTGTGGATTATCGCCGCATGTGTTGGGCTGGCGGTTATCTTCATAACAGCCCTCTGGGGGCTCGATATTCCACTGACACGATTCCTCGGCGCGCCAAGAGGTATCCGTTTTTTACTGGCTCTGATACTGCTATCACCGGCCGGGCTGATCATGGGAATGCCGTTGCCGTTGGGAATACGCGTGGCCAGTGCATGGCGTTCCCGTATTACACCGTGGTTATGGGGAGTGAACGGAGCAGCCTCTGTTCTGGGTTCCATACTTGCCTTCGCGATTGCCATGAACGCAGGGTTCAAGATTACTTTTATTCTTGCAGCAGTTTGTTATCTTTTTGCCGCATTGATGTTTTCATTCATCAAATACTCTGAGTCTTCTGAGTGATTTCATCACTTTCCATGCTATGACCGTGTGGCTTCGCGACCCGAATATACTGAGGTAAATAAGAGTGACTGATTCTGATCACCATGTCCTGACGCCCGAAGAAGAGGCGGAATACAGGAAGAAAGCCCGGGAAAGAATTCTGGCCCGAGAGCGAGAAAAAGAGCATCAGCGCGAAGTACTCCAGGAGGAAAGAAAGCGCAAAACGGATTTAGAGCTTCAGCGATGGAATATAATCCAAGAGGAAACAGAGCGATTTTATAGCGAACGGGGGTTAGTACGCTATGTTTCTTCCACAGGGAAGACCGTGTGGATTCCCAGGGATGAAGCGGAACGCCGAAGGGGACGTCGAGTCAAGAAACGCCGCAAGAAGAGTAGTCAATCCAGGCGTTTGAATGTACGTCGGTGGGTTGGTAGTCAGTTCAGGCTTGTGGGGCAATCAGCACTGTATACAATAGGATTTGTTCTGATCATACTCGTATATGTGTACTTCACGGAGTACTTTACCATGTGAGTCGTTCGAGAATTGAACTCGGAGCCGAATGATGGACAAAAAAGAATCCTTAGCCCGCGGACCTGCCCTGGAGAATCCGGACGGTAATCACATGGACGAAATCACCACCTCCGACACATCATATGATTCTCCGCATTCCTCACGAGCTGATGTAGATCGTTTCCGGAAATTCATTATACCACTTCTTCTCTTTGCACATGGTCTGACGGTCATTTTATCCATGTTGCTCTCATATTGGCAGCGATTCTATGCTGCGGTGCACTTGGGGATGCTTCCTGAAATAGATCCACCGGGCTTCCAGTTGTACTGGAATGGTGCATTGGGAGGAGCAGCGATAGTTCTCGCGGTCTTCTCGTATTTGGGCGCCTACCGACATAGAAGGCGATTCGTTCGCGACGCAGACTACACAACAGCGATCCGTGCCTGTACAATCGGTATGGTACTTGAAGTCGCGCTTTCCTTTTTCACAAAATCAACTCATTATTCCCGTCTTATCTTCGCATTGTCCTGGGGGAATTCAATCGTCCTGTTTTATGTAACGATCTGGATACTCGGGCGAATTCAGCGTATACTCGTCAGAAAGGGTTTGGCAGTAACCCGCTTTGTTATTATAGGGCTTTCCGAAACTGCACAGGCATTCAAGCGACGGTTGGAAGCTGATGCGGAACTCGGGAAGGAATTTGTGGGATACATAAGCGCACAAGCATATACCTCAATCGGTCCCACACAGATACTCGGTACGATATCTGACCTTGGATCCGTAATTCAGCATCGGCATGTAGATGAAGTTTATATCGCAAGTAAAGATATTGAAGAGAGTGCCATTCTCGAAATACTGGATCATTGCAGTGCGAGACGCGCTCAGGTTCATATGCTCTCTGATCTTTATGAACTTATTCATGGTCGTACTACCGTGGAACAGGTTTCCGGCGTTCCCATGGTCAGTCTTCGTGATGTTTCGTTACGAAAACGTCAGGAGATGATCAAACGTGGAATGGATATCGTTCTTGCGCTCGTGCTCTCTACGATCGCGATTCCGGCAGCCATAATCCTGGGAGTGGCGATCAAACTTGATTCCCGTGGACCTATTTTCTATTCGCAGGTTCGCGTAGGGAAGAACGGCAGACGATTTCGGATGTTTAAATTCAGATCCATGTCTATCGGCGCCGAGGAAAAGATCGATGAGATCCGTGACATGAATGAAGCGTCCGGGCCCATATTCAAGATCAAGGAAGATCCACGCGTAACGCGAATCGGAAGGTTGCTTCGACGTACGAGTCTGGATGAATTGCCGCAACTCTACAATGTTCTTTCGGGTGAGATGAGCCTTGTGGGACCGCGTCCCCCGCTTCCATCCGAAGTTGCTTCATATGAAACATGGCAGCATCGTCGTCTGACCGTTCACCAGGGGATGACGGGCCTTTGGCAGGTAAGCGGTCGAAGTCTCCTCAGTTTCGAGGAAATGATGAATCTCGATGTATACTATATTGAAAACTGGTCGATCTGGCTTGATCTCCTTATTCTTCTAAGAACCATACCAATCGTGTTTCTGGCACGTGGGGCGTACTAAAAACCCGGCTTTTCGACAGATATATCCGACTTTGCGTTCAGGGTCTGCACCTATCCACGTATTCGTTCGTGAGCCGTTCATACATTCCTAAACTGAGCGATTCTCATCCACTCCGGCTTCGCTGTACAGCTATGCCGTGATAAGTCGCTACAATAACAATCGCTCAATTCAGGAAACTCCTTTCAGAGGAATGATTGACGGATATGATAACACCTATTCAGCATGAAGATCATTCACCCGTCTTCGCCAGGAAGCGCACAAGCGTGCTCGTGGGAGGTTTCATTATCCCATTTCGTAAACAGGATCTGCCAGACACTATTCTATCAGTCCTTTGATCGTGTTCGGGAGCCGGGTCTGCCAGCCGTCAGCTTTCAGTACAAGATAATTCTTTTCCAGATAGCCTACGGATACAATAGCAAAATTCGAGCTCAATTCTCAACACTATTCTAACATTAGAATAGTGCCACCAGTACCCTATTTACGAAGTAGAATACTGCCGTTAAACCGTTCTTTTGTAACTCTGGAGGCAATACCCGTTTGTGCTTCGCGTGTTGGGTACGTGGCTCCCGCCTGGCAGAAATATTCCCGGTAGCTTCACGTAGTCCTACACGATGTCGTAGTAGACAACAATCCCTCAATTGTGGGTACGTTCCAAATCTACGAGGCATAATAGTGTACTCGTGAACCCCGAGATAATCCACCGAGGAAATCGATTAGCTACCGCTTAACCAGACTCTGTAGTGTTGACTGCCGATGGGGGATGCTTGGATGAGCGATCTACACCTCAACGGTTTGATAATCCAACCGTCCGAAGCCGAGGGCGTGGGCGTGGACAATATGTCCCACATCTTCGGGATTCAATGCTCTCCCGTCCCATCGGGTCAATGAACACCCGTATGCATCAACAGCAACAGGATCCGTGGATGCGGCGATAATACCGGGGGTTTCAACGGTTCCGGGACCTTGAGGCCCCTTTGATGCAAGTACACGAGTGGCGTCGAGAATCGTTATATCGGGTTTTATCACATGAAGAATCTCTGCGATTGCTCGATGAATATCCGCGGATGTATGAAAAGCCCTCCTGTCTTTAACCAATCCCATAAGATTTTTCATGCCGAATGATACCGAGGTAGCCGAGTGAGCCTTGGCAACGGGAATATTGATCACAACCGTAGCTCTCAGGAGTTCTTTGGCTATTTCAATTCTTTTTAGTTGGCTTGATTCGGGGAGTTCTCTCGGGATGAAATCCCGTGGTCTTCCCAGAAACAACAGACGTGCTTGCGGCACATCTTTCGTGACTGATTTCGCCTCCGTCAGTTTTTCACAGACCTCGGCTCGACCGATGGTATGATCTGCAATAAGAATTGAGGCAGCGTTACGTTCCGCGCAGTACTCCACCATGGATCGAACGATTGTCGGATTAGTCGTGGTGGCCCAATCCGGAGGATTCGGCCAGGATAGATTCGGCTTGATCAATACACGCGAACCATCTGTTACATGACGGGAAAAGTCTTCTGATGACTCCATCAATCGCTTGATTGCCGTTTCAGTAGGACTCTCGGCAAGGTAAACAATCGAGTTCGAATTATTTTCTCCGAACACCGTGTTTCTCCCCATAGCCATTCCTGTAATCATCGCGCCGAGAAAGCCGCGCCGGGTTATCATTATTATCTACTCCTCCGAAGCTATCGACCGGCTTATATTCCGGGCGAATTGTTCCGCGGTGAGGCGTACCGATTCAGTATCAAGTTGCCTGTTGTTCACAGTGATCTGGACATAGAACCTCGATTGCCAGAAATCAAGAATGGTGCTGTCCAGAGTAGTTGCTTCATCTATCCGGGCATCATTCGTGTCCTCGAATCCGTTTGTATATTCCTCGGAAAACAGGAGTCGTTCATATCGTTTTTCAAAAATGTCCCCGGCGTTCGAAGGATCACCCATATCAGCTATAAAGACCTCTGTCGTGGTGGAAGATCCGGCAATCGTTCCCGAGTATCGTTCCAGGACCCCTGATACAAAACCACGCTCCACGAACTCCACTGCTCCGCCATTGATAAGATCGTACAGGGATGATTGGTCGGTGGCTTGTGCAGGTGAACCATCCCATTGCCATCCAGAGATCTCACCGTCATCGGGAATAAGATCTATGGGCTCCAAAAGAGACGAGTCAGAGTTGTCACTGCCACATCCTATTATAAAAATCAACGTTCCTATAAGCACGATAGTCATTTTCATACAGTACTCCTTTCCGGTATGGATTGTAATCATAGTATTAGTACGACACGGTCAAGCAGGTTCCTCGGATTCTTCGTTATCTTCGTTGACTCATGGCCCGTGTACTCCGAGATTTCCCGACATACGGATAATAATTCAGCTGACTGCACAAATAGCATCAATGATGGAAGCAAAGACGTTAGATCCATGGAACAAACACAAGTTCTTGTTGAAGAAGCCGCACAGAAACAGCGGGAGATAAACAGACCCACCTGGTTGGACCACTGGAGAACCTTCAGGGAGCTGATCTTATCCCTCGGATCATGGGAAACATATCAGATCCATCGGAATCTATATTTCATAATGGGTATAATCTGGAGTCTGCCTGCAATACTCGTTTTTTGGGTGATCTCCGCGGAGCATCTTGGGTATGGTCGGAATGCCAGTGGAGTTTTGAGACTACTCCATGATAAGCCCGTATATCTCATACTACTCGGTTTTTCGTTGTTCTTTACACTATTTCTCGCGTCACTGGGGCAAGTAAAACATCGCAGAGACAGGTATATCAGAGCTTTGTTGAGAGAGCTTGAAGGAAATGTCCGACGGTTGAGTTCCGCCAACGAAGAATTAAAGGAGCTGGATAGACTCCGTGATGAATTTACCAGCAATATAACACACGAGTTGAGAACACCACTCGTCACGACGAGGGGATATACCGAGATGCTTCTGAGCGGTGAACTCGGTGAAATTGACGATACGCAACGAAGGGCTATACGCGTCATCCACAAGAATATCATGAGGTTGATTGAACTCATCGATCAGATTCTCCAGTTCAGAAAAATGGGGAGTGCTCCGCTCCCACGTCAGCTCAGACCGTTTCCACTCAGGCACCTTCTTCGTGATCTTGAGGATAATTTCAGACCGACTTTCATCAAGAAAGAGATATCGTTTGCGATTGACCTCCCCGACAGACCGATTATGGTTGTAGGGGATCGATCACGAATCGAACGGGTATTCACGAATCTGATATCGAATGCGACAAAGTTCACTCCCCGAGGAGGATCGATTCGAATCGATGTGAACCAACCAACCGGAGGATATGTTCCGGTTTCAGTGACCGATACGGGGTGCGGCATACCCAAGGATGCCCAGCCACATATTTTCGACAGATATAGACAGGCGGACGGATCCGTCAGACGCAAGTTCGGAGGTACCGGACTTGGTCTCGCGATCGTTCGTCGAATACTCCAGGCGCATGGGGTGGATATAGCCGTGGAAAGCGAAGTCGGGAAGGGATCATGCTTCACATTTGATCTTCCCATTATGGTTGAAACCGGAAAAACATTCGATGTTGTGAAAGATATTATTACTGATCGAGGATAGGAAGGAGCCGAACATGCTCGAAAACAGCGGAATGGATAAAGGAAAAATATTGGTGATCGACGACGAGGAAGACATACTCGAATTTCTTGATACGCTATTTACCACAAAAGGATTTTCCGTGGTTACCGCAGCGAATGGTGAGATGGGTTTGAATCGCGCTATAGAAGAAAGGCCGGGTGTCATTCTCCTTGATATCATGATGCCTGAAATGGATGGACACGAGGTGTGCAGGCGGTTGAAATCGAATGCCGAAACATCCCATATACCGGTTATTATGCTTACGGCAATGAATCGCGTACGGGATATTGCACAATCCATGGACGAAGGCGCAGATGGATTCATGGCGAAGCCATTCGATAATCGAAGTCTGTTGCAGGCGGTGAACACGATCCTTACCCCGGGTGGTCGGTTACCGATTTTTTACATGGCTCAGAAAACGAGTCCCGTTACTCTAAGAAAAGCAGCGGAATATGAATCGGGCCACCGTATCGTATGTATCGTTATCGTTGAAGACGGACCGGACTCTTCTCTGGAGGATGCGGGGATACTTCAGGGAGCTTATCTCATGAGTTTAGCCCAGGAATCCCGAGAGGATGGAAGAGTCGATACTCATGCACTTCTTGAAGTTGAGACTCCCGAAGCATTTGGAGAATCACTCAATCGAATTCACACAAAAGGGGGCAGGGTAGTTTCATCACGCATATATCGCGACATCATAGAGGTGCCGTTTGGAATTCTGCCACGCTCGGAGAGCAATGAATAAGGGGTCATAATGGTTCGAGGCGATCGTCAGACGTATCGCGCGACACGAGATCTCCGGGGACCAAAACCGAGGGACCATATCTCATTTCCCGGCGGGGAGTTCATAGTCATAGAGGGCCCGCATGCCGGACTACGCATTCGAATCGAGGAAACACTCCTTACCATCGGAAGAGAATCGGATAACAGCATTCCTCTATCCATGGATTCCAGTGTTTCCCGGCGGCATGCCGTGGTGGAATGGGTGGAAAACAAGTTGTTTATCCGTGATCGCAGTTCCACGAACGGTACGGCGGTGAATGGTGAGTTGATTCAGGGACGCGCCACGCTCTCTAATCTTGATATCGTAAAAGTCGGTAAAAGCGCATTACAGCTTATCTATGATACGCCATCGGAACCCGAAGTTTACGTCATACACGATGAAGACGAAACCCCGGAGACAGACGAGGGGTAACACTTCACGTAGCGTCAGTCGTTCACATTCACCGACAGAGGGATTCCAGAGATCCACTATATACAATTAATCCTACCACGTGAATCGACACCGGATTCGATGGTTTCCAGGACCCGGTTCGACACCATGTGATACGTAAAGTTATGAAGCGTTCATCTCTCGTCATTGTTTTACAATTGATATTCGGTATTTCAACCGCAGTATCGTTTGAATTGATTCCCTCAGTTGGTGTTCACTCTCTTGAGTTGGGATCAATCTCAGGCCCCGGTCGTCTTGCCGGAATGGATAATCCATGGTATTTCTTTTCGAGGGATAGCCTTGCATGTCTGACATTTCGCGCTGATGAATTCAAGAAATACGGGAATGCTCCACAACATCTGCTGGTCGATTCGGATATCGGTGTCTTGAATCTTTTAAGACCGGATCAACTGAGTCGCGTGGTAGAGAAATACAGGATGCAATCTTTACGGGACGTCTGGAACAAAGAAATAAAGAAACCCTCGAAACGGCAGAAAGACAGTGATAAATCCGGCTTGTATAAGGAAATAGAGCTTCCCAATGCTCTCCCCGAATTCCTGAAAGGCACAGCGGGATTGAAAGTATCCGGGCGACAGAGAATCGAGTTCGGCGGCGAATCGAATTATCAGGTCGGAGAACTCACCGATCCCCGAAGAAGTAATTCGAAATTTCCACAACTCCAGATGGAGCAGGAACTCCGCGTCAGTCTCAAGGGCAACGTCGGTGACAAGATCAGTGTTCTCGTTGACCATGACAGCTCGCGACAACTGGATGCGAAGAATACCATCAGGATCAGGTATGAAGGAACCGAGGATGAGATCATCCAGGAGATCGAAGCCGGTAATACGAGTCTTTCCCTGGGGAGCGGTCCCGAGTTCATAACCCCGAGTTTCAGCCATCAGGGATTGTTCGGTATTCGTGGTCGGGGACAGATCGGTCCCGCAACATTAACGATGATTGCATCCAAAGAGGAGAGCCAGAAACAGTCTACCAGTTTTACGGGACAGGCGAAGCTCGACACCATTGAAATCAGGGACACGCAGTATGTTCACAACCAGTTCTACTCGGTTGTTATGGAGCCGGGTTCTCCGTCGTTCTATGATCCGCAGGACTCGGTACTCAACATTGAAGTTTTTCTTGATGATCAGTTTCAGGCTCCAACTGATTTTCAGGCCGGTTTTACGGGAACATGTTATCTCGATCCGTCCGATCCATCTGACGAGGAGCTCTACGAAGGTATCTTCGAAAAACTCAGTGAAGGAATCGAGAACGATTACATATTTAATCGATCATCCGGCATACTCGAGTTGAATCAACCTCTGCAGGAAAACCACGTTCTCGGCGTACTCTATACCAGTGTAAATAAGGGGCAGGTTGGTTCCGTGGTGGATGACACGACCAGAATCCTGAAACTCATTAAGCCAGCGAATTTGACGCCGGATTCAAGGACCTGGGCATACGAACTGCGAAACGTGTACTATCTCGGATCCCGGGAAATAAACATGGATCGGTTTCGCCTGAAGATCAAACGAAAGGTTCCGTCGGGATTTGATGCTGAAGAGTATAACGGAAAGTCGTATCTGAATATCCTTGGCCTCGACAATAATAATGACGGTCTGGTCGATCAGGATTTGTCCCGGATCGATGAATCTCGTGGCATTCTGGTGTTTCCGTATGCGGAACCCTTCAACCGTTCCGATCTCCTTGATACGGTAAATACGGCGCTCTATTCGAAGCGGTACAGCCAACTCAGGGCCGATGATCACCTGTATTACCTCGAAGCAAGTTATGAGTTACTTCAATCCACCTACAGCCTCAGTCCCTTTATGATCGAGGGTTCCGTTGACGTTAAAGTAAACGGAGTAAGCATGAGGGAAGGAGCTGATTACGATATCGAATTCTATGAACTGCGATTCAGACCCGGAGTCATAGGAAGTCCCAGTGATCAAATCAGTGTTTCCTACGAAATAAGGCCGCTTTTTGCGGCTTCCCAGAAAACGTTACTCGGTGCCCGTGTCGAGTTGCCGTTCTCGTCGGCAACATCCCTGGGAGCCACCTGGATGTATCAGGGTGAGGGGGGACCCAAGACGACACGATTCCCGCGATTCGGCGAGGAGCCACGGAGATCAATGGTGGCGGATATCGACGGACGAATGGAGCTCCGTCCTCACTGGCTCACGGATGCAGTCAATGCTATTCCCCTGGTGAAAACAGACGCACCATCCGTTTTGACTTTCGGCGGGGAGATCGCCTACAGCATACCGAATCCTAATACCCGGAGTGCGGCCTATGTTGATGACATGGAGGGAACGCGGGTTGCGACATCATTGCCCCTGGCCTTCAGAAGATGGGTAACGGGAAGTCTCCCCGAAGGCATGACCGCGGCATCACAGGATTCGACGTTCTATTGGCATAACTACGGGTATAACGATCCCGAACGATTGATAAAAGGTGATATTTACCCGGACAGTCTGCTCAAGGATACCCGAGAGCGGGATGATCCCATCGACGTCCTTAATATCAAGATACATCCTGATGAACAAGTCCCTCATGATACGTGGATGTCTTTGCAATCGCTCGTTCAATCAGGGGGAATTGACTTCTCGGAACGGGAGTTTCTCGAGGTTCTTATTCGAGGGGATACCGGAGTATTGCATTTCGATTTCGGAGCTGTCAGCGAGGATCAGGTTCGTGGTGCAACTGAATCGAATGGTATTTTAGATGAGGAAGACAGAAATCCACGAGATGGTACGTTTATCGTTCGTGATGAGGATACGGGCCTCGATGGCTTGTTCAATGAGCAGGAAAGCGGTTCCGGTGATGATCCCAATAACGACGACTATGATTACGATGAGACACGGCCGCAGGACTATACGCGAATAAATGGAACAGAAGGAAATGCGTTGGAGGATACCGAAGATCTCGACGGTAACGGGCAACTGGATCGGACCGAGGATTATTTCTCTTTCAGGGTATCTCTCGATGAATTCAGTGAATTTGTTGAAGGTGAGTATCTGAACGGGTGGCGGCTCTACCGCCTGCCGCTTGAGGGTGATCATGTGTCGCGTTTCGGTAATGCGGATTGGTCAAACATCGAGTATTGCCGGCTATGGGGAACCGGGTGGGAATATCAGGAGGAAGTTGAAGTACAAGTCGCCTCAATAGATATAGTGGGAAGTACGTGGTTATCTCAGGGTGTCTCCACCGTATCCGGGGATCCGGTATCGGATGATCGATTTCGGGTAAAGGTCAGAAATAACAAGGAAGATCCTGAATATGAGCCACCGTACGATCCCGGTGAAGACGAGAAAACCGGATATGAACGACGGGAACAATCATTGGTGTTGAGTTTCGAGGATCTGAAACCCGAAAACAGAGGGAGCGCCTATCAGGCGTTTTACCGTGATCAGGATTACTCTGGCTATAAAGGTGTCGCATTCTGGGTACGTGCCTTCGAGGTCTTTGATGAAGCCGGTCTTCCGGTGGAACCCGTTCTGTGGATCCGGCTAGGTGCCAATGAGACGAATTACTATGAAATTCGAATTCGCGTGGGTGCAGATGAGTGGGAGAAGGTAGAGGTTGATCTCGATCAACTTACGAGAACGAAGATAGATGGTGCAATCACCACGTCCGAAGGCTACCTGCTGAGCGTAACGGGATCCCCCTCCATTACCAAGGTCGGCAGGTTGACCGCGGGGATAGAAAATCCGGTAGGGCGAGAGATCACCGGTGAGGTATGGATAGATGATCTTCACGTGACACGGGTCAAACGTGAGCGCGGAGCTGCCAAGCGGGCATCAGTCAAACTGCAGCTCGCTGATCTCGCCACGCTGGACGCGGATTACCGAAGTCTTGATGCGACGTACAGGCGACTTGATCAGCGCGGGAGTTCAGGCGCCACAAACAACACGAGCTCGAGCAGGATCTCAGCTCGTATCTCGCTCGATCAATTCACACCCGATCACTGGGGGATAAACCTCCCTCTCTCGCTTTCCTGGCAGTGGCAGTCTTCCCAGCCTCGTCTTGCTCCCGGGAGCGATACGCCGTTGAGTGCCGAGGAACAGGAAGAGGAGAAGAGTTCTGATACGACGAGACGGATTTCGGCAAACCTCAGTAAGACAAAGGCATCGAGAAATCCCATCATCCGGGTCACTGTTGACCGGCTCCGGTTTTCCTTTTCGCAGACCAATTCAAAGAAGTTCGCTCCGAATCGTGCTGATACAACGCAATCAGTAAATATGTCTATGGATTGGGATTGGTCTCCCGGTCGTTCCGCCGAGATCAAGCTGCCGTATATAGGTAATTTCCGGTACCTCCCCTCAAATATCTCGTTTGGTTTGTCGGCGGATCAGCGGAATTCCCGCGTCTATGTAAGTTCGGGCGATAGCCTCGTACGTTCTCCCGCCCGATATACGCGGAACGTTCGTGAAACAGCAGGATTTGGATTACAGCCATTCAAGGCTCTCACGGCCACGTATTCCTTCAATGCAACCCGTGATCTCACTTATGATCAGGATGGCAATGATTTACTTGATCCCGAAAATCTCCAACCGACAAGTCTCGTTTTCCCATTCTGGGAATTCCTTTCCGCCCGCGAAACGGGGCGTAATCAGAAGGCCAGGGTGCAGTTGAAACCGCGTATGATGTCATGGTTTGATCCAAGTATTTCCTATGATGTGTCGTTTAATGAGAATAACAGTCCATCCCTGGGTGGTGATACGTTGGACGTACGTGACGTTTCCGCTACCACGGCTCGAGAGGTTCGGGTTACCATTTCTATCAACCAACTGTTTTCAAAGATATCAAAAATAGGCGACGGGAAAACAGGTCTTTTAAATTCTATCGGTTCCCTGGGGGGAAAATTTCAGGCAATTCAAGGTAATATAAAGCGGAATACGTCCAGTAAGTACAAGGATCTATTCGATCGGCCGGATTTGTCGTATCAACTCGGTCTTGTGGAAGATATAGCGGGGTATGGGGCGTATGATCGGGCGCTACGTGATTCATGGGGATTAAGTGGTGGTATACAGATAACCAAGGATCTGCGAATGACCGGTGGTGCCAATGGAAGCGAAGATACGCGGAGTTTTTCCGGTTCCAGGACGGGTAACACCAGTACGGTTTTTCCGGATGTTGATCTGAGCTGGACAGGTTTTCATAAATTGGGATTTCTTAAAGGCAAACTGGCGAGTTCGACAATACGAAGCGGATTCAAGCGGATTGATGGATCAAAAGGACGATATGACGGGGAGAGCTTCGTAACCACAGGTACATCCACCAAGGATGATTTCTCGCCGCGACTCGCCGTGACGGTCAGATGGTCAAACGGGTTGACGGTTACGTTGGGAAACAACTACTCAAAAGAGGTCACAGAGGATTTGCTCCAGGCACAACGAAGCACAAATACAAGCGAGTCCAACCGAACGAATCTTTCCATGCAGTACGCTTTTAGCGCCCCACAGGGTATGACGATTCCGATCTTCGGGAAAATGCGGTTTGATTCGGATCTGAGACTCAGTCTGGAGATTTCACATGAGAACAGCGAGAGGCGAGTAGGTTCGAATCTCTCATCGGCGAATTCAAGCTGGGCGGTACGACCGGGCGCATCGTATGATTTCGGAGTTGTGGATTCCGGACTTCAACTCTGGGTAACGGAAAATAACAATAGACTGCAGGATAAGAAATTCAGAAGTATAGGACTTAAAATATGGATTCAGTTTCCGTTCTAATACATACTGTTACATCCGTGATACGATCCGATATGACGGGATGGGTGATGATTCCCGGGAACTACTGTTCTACGGTTGGCGAATCATGAGATCACGCTTTTTTCAGTCGCTTTGGATCACCGGATTGCTGTTGACAATCAGTATAGTCACGGTTGTTGCAACACCGCCTGATTCCATCGATTTCATATTTTCTTCTGATGGTGATGACGGGTACTGGCCGGGCGAATCCATTGTCGTGGAAGCCCGATGGTCGGCGTCGGCGGAGTCGTTGAATTGTCGTGTCTTGAATCATGATAATAACGATGCCGTCACGATTTTGCTCATTCCCGATACTGAGGATACGAATTCGGCATCAGCTTCTGTTCCATTCTTAACCGGATGGGAACTCGCCGCGGATTCGGAGGATGATGAACGACTTCAATGTACATACGGTGATCGAATATCCGCGGAAGCCTCCGGTGCTGCCGATAGCTGCCGGATCCTTGTTGAAGAGGCCAGCATAGGCTTTTCTTCGGAAGGCGGAATATTCGTCGGATCTGTCATAACACTGACGTGGGCGGATAGGGATGCGAATAAGGATTATGCACAGAAGGACAGTGTTTTAATCAACCTTCAGGGCGTGAACACGGGTCATGAACAGGGGGCTGTTCTGCGGGAGACCACCGCTCAAAGCGGGATATTCCAGGGGATGGTCACGGTCGAATGTGTTCTCGCTGAAGAGACTGATAGTCTTTCAATTCATGTCTTGGATACTGACAATATAATCATGGCTGGAGTTGATTCCCTTTACTCATTGGGAGAATGGGGCGAGTCAAACGAGTCAACTACCGTGGATACGATTTTAGCGATCTCAACACGAACCGCCCTCATTGAAGCTCGACACTCGGAATACGGCGAACTTGACCTGTTTCCTATTTCAGGCGATTCTTTGATCTTCACCATCCATGAGCATGATCTTGAAGGAATCGGATCATTACGTGCGGATGTGAGCGTATATCGTCCCGATGGAATCCTGTATGATTCACTCGCCGTCACGGCATTCGAAGACTCCCGCGGGCAGTTCTCTACGAGCTTTACCATCGATGAAAATGATGCCGATATATCTGCTCAAACAGGAGATTCTCTTGTAATCAGCTATCAGGATCGCGCGGATTCACTCGGCGTGCCGTTATTAGTGAATCGTACGATGGCACTTGGAGCGAATATTATTCAGGGCGATATATCCGAATCCATATGGGATAGCGAGATTCCCTACCTTCTCGTTGATTCAACCTTTGTAGTATCGGGATATTCACTCCAGGTCAATGCAGGCGTTCATATCCAGGTGGTACCGGGAAAAAATATCGCTCTTGTTGTAGATGGCGATCTGAATATGGGAAACGAAGCAACCATGGATTCCGTACATATCGGAGCGAGTTCGGCTCGGGAAGCCGGAAACCAGTGGGAGGGATTAGTCGTACGGGGAACTTCGAATCTGGTCCGGACAATAGTTTCCGATGCACGAATCGGGATTTCCGTAGAAGAGAACGGTACCCTCATAGTTCGGAACTGTCTCTTTGAACACAACGGGGAGGTTTCGGAAGACCAATTTTTTGATAGAGAAACGGAATACGATGAAACCTATGCCAACTCGTTGAGAAATAGATCGCGCGGGTGGCCGGGGGGTATCTCGGCACGCGATGCAGATATCACGATCTCCCATGTTACCATACGTCTATCCGAAGGATATGGAATTTCTATACTTGAAGGAATCTGTGCTGTAGACTCTTCATGCATCTATGAATCCACAGAAGATGCGATGCTCCTGGTACAAACGGTTGGTGACATATCCAATTCGTCGCTGCAGAATAACAACGGTAGTGCGATTTACGGGTACGGATCAAACATCACCATTTCGGATTGCTATCTTGTCGGGAACACATTGGAGGGTCTCTATTCGGTGGGCGGATCAGTGATTACGGATGGAACGGAATTCAGCAGGAATCTGAACGGCGGAATATTGATCCGAGATGAATGCATGTGCTCATTGAATAGCGTATTCATTACGAGAAATCATCATATGGGAGTAGACGCAGCGTGGGATTGCCGACTGGATATTGAAAACTCGGCAATCGTGGGCAATGGAGGAAACGGCCTTGCTTTCGATTATGAAACCATACTCTCGGCGCATAACTCTTCAATTGCCTACAATCGCAACTATGGGATACATGTGGGATCATGGTCACTGGATGATACACTTGATGCCACACAATGTTGGTGGGGGGAATTCCCGCCAGCAGCCGACAGCACCGGTACCAATCTGGATGCAATCTGGGACGGGCATGATGCCAATGGACGGTCAGAGGTTCTCGTTTTTCCAGTACTGGAAGCACCTGCTCCGTATCCCGCGCCCATGGAGGAAACAAACGTCCAGGGCGGTGTCTTGCGGCTGTCATTCGGATCGGCTGCTGCTGGAGATACTGTATTTGTTCGATTTACGCCGGAAGACTCCGAGTCTCATTCGGAGTTTACTGTTGCCATGGTCATGAGCCCACTGGATAGTCTGGCATCCGTGTTACAGTGGGATGGGAATGTCGGTTTGTATGAGGCTGCAATTGTGATTTCGAATGAAGTAAACAGCGACGCATCCGACCAGATTGCTGCGGCATTCGGTGACCGGATATCGGCATATATGCGCGCTGACAGTACGATTGCGAATGAGTTGCTGCCTGCTGAGTCCGGATTCGGAAAGATCGAGTGTCTTTCCATGGATGTCTTCCCGAATCCGTTCAGGGACCGGCTCAATATTCAATGGACATCTCATGCCAATCCGGTATTAACGGTTTACGATCTCCATGGCAGGGAAACGATAAAGAAACATTTGATCGGAACAGCTGGTACCATTCGCATCGATTCACGGCAGATACGCTACCTTCCTCCCGGAGTATACGTACTTCGACTGACCGGAGATTCGCATGCTTTATCCAGACGAATTGTTCATATTCGATAGACCGCGGCGGTATGATTAGGTCATGTGGTGGATTGGTAAAATTCCCATGATTTTATGTGACATTCATACGGGGGCAGCCAATGAAAAGAGAATCTGGAAAAAGAGTATTCAGCGGGAGAGAACGACGGATTATCTGGATTATTATTCTTGTTTCCCTGATACTGGGGTGTATTAGATTTATACATTGGCGGAAGGATGTATCGATCTTGGAGCGAGGCGATGTTATCTCGAGTTCGGAAGCATCGAAGGGTTAGTATCGACATTTGCCATGCATATGGGAATTCACGGTTGACAAGCGACGATAACAGTGCCAAGTTGGTTTTTCTTATGCCATGTAAATACCAGTGGAGGTACATAGCTTCCGGAAGAAAGGAGATCGTCAATGCACCGAAAGAGGAATGGTGGCCTCAGTCTAGTCGATGTATTGATCGTGCTTGCAACACTTGCTGTAATCGCGGTTCTCTTAGTCCCCCAGTACAATGAAAAAAAGGCTCGAGAACGAAGAGAACTGGAAATTACACAAGCTCGAACGGATCTCCTTGCAATTAAACGTGCACAGGAGAAGTATTTCGAGAAGAATGGTCGATTTGCAGGATCCCTTATGGAACTCGGGAAATTTGATGGTTCTATCGAGAATATGCATGAACCATTCGGCCCGGGTTCATACGAAGTAGCATCCACGGATTCGACCCATTTCGATGTCACATGTACTGATGAAGAAATCGGTGCAATCGAGGCAGGTGTTCCCACCTGGCTTGGTGATCCCGGCGAAGAGGAACTCCGAGCCGATCTTATCAAACGCTCACGGAATCGAATGGAGAAGATCTCACGGGCACAAGAGGTATATTTCGATAGTCTGGGCGTATATACATCAAGCCTGGATAGCCTCGAGATTTTTCAACCGGGGACGAAGAATCTCCTCTGTGCTCTTATGATGCGGCGATTCTCCATAATTCTTCCCGATACAGGAATGGGATTTGAAGTGACATCTCATCTCGATGAAGTCGGACGAATCGTGAACGGTGACAAGGAATATCCACCGCTTCCAACGAAATCGGAATAACAGCGGGTTCTCATACTGAAAAACCGACGAGGAGCTGTCTCCTCGTCGGTTTTTTTTCATAGCAAGCAGGGAAGAGAAGTTTCTTATTCGTAACCATGTACGATATAACGCTATGCACCGTCTTCATTATCGGTTTGTGCGTCGGTAGTTTTGCGAACGTACTTATTCACAGGATTCCTCGAACTGAATCACTACTTTTCCCCCCTTCTCATTGTCCATCATGTTCCATGGGTATCCCGTGGTGGGGGAACATTCCGATCATTAGCTATATCGTGCTAAAAGCCCGTTGTCTCTATTGCGGAACGCCCATCTCGATTCGATATCCCCTCGTTGAGTTATTGGGAGGAACTGTCGCCTTACTATGTCTAATGAAGTGGGGGTTATCCACGGAATCGATACTGTGGTTTGGTGCGATGATAATTCTTATTTCCGTCGCATTTATTGATCTTGATACACTGATAATACCGGACAACCTCATGTTCGGTCTCGCCGTATGCGCTATAGGATTATTTTTATTGAATTTATCGCTGCCGGGACTACTTTCCCGCGTCAGTGCGGCGTTTATCGGATCCGGTTTAATATTGGTTCTGATCGTGATCAGCGGGGGCGGGATGGGATTCGGTGACGCCAAACTCGTTGGGATCCTCGGTTTGTTACTCGGATCGGGATATTTGGCTCTTTGTTTTTTCTGTGCAACCGTGATAGGTGCGGTTACCGCGTTGTTTTTGTTATTTGTCGGGAAGAAAAGACGTAAGGATCCCATTCCATTCGGTCCATTTTTGGTTATTGGTTCGTTCATCAGTATTTTCATAGGGGAATCCATTATTCAGTGGTACCTGTTGAGTTTTAATCTATGACGGTCTGAATGGTCTATGTCATCAGCTTGACGAAGATCTCTTGATTACGTACTCTATTTGTATGTATTTTTAATCTGCTCAATCCTTTGAGAAGGCAGGAAATCAGAATGGCTGCTCATCCAACTTCAGGTATGATAGAACTATTGGTCGAAGAAAAACTGCTCTCTAAAAAGCAGATGAAACAGCTGGCAAAAGAGGTTGGAAAAACAGACCGTTCAACCGTGGAGATCATTATTGAAAGCGGCGTGCTTTCACCCGAGGAGATCACGGAGTTTATCGATTCTCTCGGAATTGAACATATCGTCCCTGATGCAGTGGAAATAGATTGGGATGCAGTACGGAAAATAGGACATGAACGTGCACAGTCCGAAGCGATCCTGCCCATAATGACTTCATCTCGAGAAAAAGAGATAGCCGTATCCGATCCCCTTGACTCAGCGTTATCCACCGAGCTTGGTGAAATTCTCGAGAAGTCAGTCGTTCTTATCTTCGCGCTTCCGGATGAGATACGGAAAGTATACAGTTCCGTTTCGATGCAGACTTCCTCAAAAGAGAGGAGAGGTCACGAGCAGGATTTCAGTAATTTTATAGCAGATGAAACAAGTTACAAAGCAGTAGATGTTTTGAGGAAGTATATCGGTGAACGAAAGGAATGGAGTAAGCCTGTACTCCTTGTCGGCGACGGTTGTGTCGGCAAGACGCATCTAATACAAGCGGCGCGCTCCGCATTATCCGATTCATACCCTGAGGTGAACATCATTTTAGCAGACGGACAGGCTATCATGGATGATCCTGCCGTTCTGGGTCGAGAGCATCTCCCGGAAGGATTCCTGCTCGACGGATTGGAATATATCGCTGGTGACCCTCGGGCGGAAGAAGTCTTCATGCAAATATTTAATGCAGTTTTTCAGCAGGGTGGACCAATAATAGTAACGGCTGCTGCAGCATTATCTTCAATTACTGAACTCTCCATGAGAGTAAAAGCATCACTTGCAATTTGCCGGACAGTTACTATCGGTAATCCCCGCCCCGAAACCCAGGAGGCTATCGGGAGAAAATTGTGTGTTGGATTGGAAATTGATCCAGATGGGATCGATTGGGTCGCTCTCATCTCGGAGGCCCGGGGAGATCTAAGGAAAATCATCGAAGCGCTTGAGAGCGGCAAAGTGGCACGCGCCGCCGCATCAAATGAACCTTCCACCTCCCATCAAACTACCGGTGAAGGAGCGTCTGATCAGACCGGTTCTACAACAATGGCTGACACGTTACGAGAGGAAGCAGAAGCGATTATTGAGGAAGCCCGTTTGGCAATCGAAGAAATCGAGATGACTGTCACTTCAGATACCGATACCATGCTGTCCGAAGCCAAAGCCACTTTTGATGAAGCACTAAACGCTATTCATGCAGGCGAATATGTCAGGAGTGAACAGTTGGGTATGGAAGCGCTGGAAAAAGCCGCGGTAGCTCATGGTCAAGCTGATGTAGTGGCGGCTTCTGAAAGCGGCGAAACGGATAAAGCGAAAGTCTCGACGAAATCAAAAGGAAAGAGACAACAAGACGAATCAGATGCACGCATGGCGATCAATGAAGCAGAACGAGCTATACGTGAAGCATGTGATATGGGTGCCGAGGAGTATGCATCGAAGGAATTGCGTGTAGCATTAAATGGGCTCGAAGAAGCCCGCAGGCTTTTGGAGAAAGAATCTCAGGTATCCCAATCAATCGATGAATCTCGTTTGGCTATGGAGCAAGCACGCGACGCCTCAAGGAGGGCCAAGACCCGCAAGGAAGAAGCGAGAATAAAGCAGGAGAAGGAGAAAATTCGTCGTTGCCAGCTCGCGATAGACGAAGCACGGATGGAATTCGATCAGCTGATGACGAGTGAAGGTGATACACCAATCGCGAAGCAATTGGAAGAGGTTGAAGTTTTTATCGAGACTGCAGTGCAGTATCAGGAAGTTGGAAATATCGGTCAGGCGCTTGAACACGTGATGAAGGCCAGAAAACGACTCGCAGATATAGGGCAGGAAGCCGGACAGCGCAGAGAACTCAGAGAGATTATAAACGAAGTTGACTCCATGGTTCGAGAAACTGATGGGGCAGGTGAAAGTCGAACACAACAACTGGTGGATATACAGAGCGCACTGGCCGAGGCAGAACGAGTTCTTATGGGCGATTCTCAGGACTACGAACTCGGTCTTAACTGGGCTCGCGTCGCCCGTCAAAAGGCAATCAGGCTGAACGAAGCTCAGTCAGAGAGACGTCCCGCAGAAGTACTACCGGCAATTGATAATAGAACATCAGAACAGACTTTCGAGACGTATGATATATGCGAAGCGAATCAGTTCGTTGCAGCGATAGCCCGTACGGCGGCTGAAACTCCACATTTGGTTAAATCCCCGCTCTTCATACATGGCGAAGTCGGTGTCGGGAAAACCCATCTCCTTGCTGCAATTTATGATCTCGCGGAGCGCACTCATCCTGAGAAGAAGACATTATTCATGACCTCCTCAGATTTCGTGGATGAGTATAGAGAAGCTGCGGCACGAAGTGAAGCTTCCGTGTTCCGTGAACGTCTCAGAAGCCTTAATCTTCTTGTTATCGATGATTTGCATCGGATCATTGATGATCGAGAAGGACTCCTGGAATTTTTCCATACAGTCAGTGCAATCGAATCACACGGTGGACTCGTAGTGGTGTCTTCTTCATATCCGCCCCGTCGTTTAGATGTCGATGACAAGAGTTTTCGTTCTAGACTGGAAGGTGGTGTTATAGCAGAGGTAAAAAATCCTTCTTTAAGCGCGCGTGAGAAGATTCTCAGACGCGAAGCTAGACGGTACGATTTGGCCATACCGGAGGAAGCGATTAACCTGTTGGCAACGATGATAACAACGAATGTACGTGATCTGATAGGTGCTCTTGGGAAAGTCGCCGCCCGTTCCCGGGCTGCACGCGGACCGGTAACCGGCGATATCATACGAACGGTTCTCCGCGATGTTCTTCCAGCCGCTAATGAGGGTGACACATGGCATCTCTCTTAGAACTCCTTATTACGCAACGTATAATTACACCGGATCAGGCACGTGATGCTTCGGCGCTTGCTGAAGAGACGGGCGCATTCATCGGGAGAATTCTAGTTGCACAGGGTTCGGTTGAAGAGGAATTCTTATCCCGGTTTCTCGCTGAAAAGTGTACGGTCCAATTACACGGAGAGACATTATCGGCGGATGAAAAGTTGATGAACCTCCTGCCACAGAGATTAACGAAGCGCTACAGAGTCGTTCCCCTGGAACAATCAACGGATGGGGTTCTATCATTAGCCGTCTCGAAACCGCTTTCCATCGGGGGTCTCGATCAGGTAAAACGCAGACTTGGAGTACCGCTCAAATTGATTCTGGTTAGCCAGGCTGATATTGACAGTCTTTTGGAGTTACGAGAATCCACCGTAAGCGCTTCAACCGAGATTACTGAGTCGAAAACTGAAACGAAGAATGAGGTTCCACCACAAATCGAATCGACTCCTGTTGTTACGGCCGATTCTTTTTCAGTATCCGAGGAGCCTACTCAAGACGATAAGATCGCGAATGAATTGGACTCCGAAGAGATCCAATCGGCGGATACGTTAGTCGCATGTGTTACTCGTGACATTCCTGAAACCCGTCAGAATCGACCGGTGGAGTGGATACCGGAAAAACACAACGATTCCCTAACCGGTGGAGTGGCGACAGCATTTAACGACATCAGGGATATTATAACCGGCGGTGGCAGGCGATTTATCGCACTCCTTGGTCCTGATGGGGCGCGTGATGTTGTTCTTCGAAACATATACTGGAATATTTGGTCGGATACTGGTGGCGCATACGTCGATCTTGTTCAGCATGAATATCCATTGACCTTGGGAGAAAAATTCCCCCCGATACTCATCATAGATGGAATGGATCACGTAGCGGATACCGAGAGCGAAGAACAAGCAAGATTGTTGCGGGATATAGGTCGCGCATATAGTAGCAGTACGCCACTCATCGTTGGATTATCCAATACTCCGAAGGAAGTCCAGAGTCTGAGTAGTGGTCTTAAATTGACACTAGGTCTTGCACGTGTCGTTTACATTGGAGATGAAACCGGTGGTGAAGAATTAGCCGCTCTCGACTCAGTCTTTTCGGAACTTGTCAGCGATACGACAAGCTGGAGTGAAAACGCGTTTCCCGGAGCCGGCCTTGAATCCTTAATGGGGGCTATTCAGGAAGCCTATCAGAAAGGAAATCGAAAGGAAGCAGTAGCGAAAGGCTGTGCCGCGGTGGCTCGAAGACTCAGTCACTTGAGCGACGCTAAGTGAGGTGAAAACAGTAGATATTATGCGTGCCGAATGTATCCATCATTTTCTTGCTCAGACATATCTGCCGACATTCTTTTCTGCGGTTTATCCATTTAACGTATCAAAGTATGCAATTAGCTCTCCGGGTCTGTTACCCGAATTACAGACAACACTATGAAGACGAGACCCCGCCGACGACTCGGGCGTGCGCTGGTCAGGTGGGGGTTACTGACTGAGAAACAGCTGAAGAAAGCCCTGAGAGTCCAGCAAGAGAGAGGCGGAATACTCGGAAAATGGCTCATTGAACTCGATTTTATCAAAGCTGATAGGTTTCAATCGGCTGTGCGGAGGTTCCATCGCCAAAGACGAATCACTGTCGATCAGTTGAGTATAGATCCAGAAGTGACCGGGTTGATTTCTCGGGAAGTCGCCTGGGCATGGTTTGCATTTCCATTATCGCGAATGGAGGATGAGATTC
>Ga0180434_10000628_pt1 | contig 51800 bp, 40 predicted proteins | sample SS_ome_7_FD_132453 | JGI IMG/M metagenome (GOLD analysis project Ga0180434, IMG submission 132453) | Hypersaline lake sediment archaeal communities from the Salton Sea, California, USA - SS_1_D_2 metaG | ecosystem: Environmental > Aquatic > Non-marine Saline and Alkaline > Hypersaline >... | reverse complement strand
TGAGGGGGAAAAGGATGTGGGGTAAGGCGTGTGTCACCCTCACCCCAACCCTCTCCCATCGAGGGAGAGGGAGTGAGGCGGACCAGGGACAGCAGGCGGCTCGCGGTGAGCCGCCGCCCCGAAGGATGTCTTGGATGCCGGGGGAGCAGACGGGAAGGAGGACGGAACGATGGACGCTCACACGAACCGAAGGACGTTTGGGAGCAGAGCATGGTGGCTGATTCCGCTCGTGGCAAGTGTGGTGCTTGCCACCCCCGGGCTGGTCTCGGTGGCGGCGGCAGCCAACGGGATGGTCAACAACGTGCCGGACTGGCACCAGCCGTGCCTCATCGGCGGAGGCAACGGACCGGACAACGGGGCGAACCCGGGGCCGGGGCAGGCCAAGTACAAGGCGTGGTGCACGCCCACCGCCGCTTCCGACATCATGGGATGGTGGCGCGACCAACAAGGGTGCAGCAACATTGCCGATGCGAACGTGTACGCCAACGGCACCACCATCGGCTGGAATCCGCCGAACCCCACCGACTGGCAGGACGACGGGGCCGACGCCTCCAGCATCCCGACTCAGGGCGGCGGAGCGCGCGGCAGCGGCCTGGACCTCGGCTGGTACCTCAACACCAACGACCAGGGCGACCAGACCCTCGCCAACGCGAATCCCACCGGAGGTGGGGGCGAGGAGTTCACCGGCACGAAGCGGGCCGATATCCAGGCCGGCCTGACCAACTACCTGAACGCGGCCGGCTACAATGCCAACACGGTCACGCATAATGCGGGCCAGAATGCCGCCCAGGGTTGGCAGACCATTACCACCGAGATCAACGCCGGCCGCTCATCGGCCACTTCAGCCACGGGTCCATCTTCGATACGGGCGCCGGCTACTGGGAATGGAGCACCTCTCCGCCCACCGAGGATGACCAGACCGGCGAGGACTGGAGCGGAAGCGGCAACAACGGCCTGGGCCACGCCATGACCATCGTGGGCTATTACTCGGCCGACGACGGGCTGAACCCCTCCGGCGGCATGTGGGACGTCATCGTCGTCCAGGACAACCGCCGACATAACATCGGCGGCGGGCCGGAAGCCGACAACAACTTCTTCCAACACAACCTGGGGTTCAAGACCCCCGGGCCTGGCGGGGCTTTGGTGGCGCCGTTCGTCGGGACCACGACCGTCGTCGTGCCGGAGCCGGCGACGCTGGCCCTTCTGGGCCTGGGCGCGGCGGGCCTGGTGGCCGCACGCCGCCGGCGACGGAAGTAGCAGAAGGTTTCGGCGCGGCGGGCCCGCCTCCAGCGGGTAAATCTCCGCACCCGCCGCGACTGTCGCAGGCATTGTTGCGGGGAAGAGGCAGGGTCCCCGTTCAGGGTAGGGGGCGGGGGCCTCGCCCTCGCGCGGGCGATCGTGTGGCGCCGCGGCCGGGCTTTGGATGCGGGGGGCGAGATCGCCTCCAAACCGTTCGGTTTGGCCTTGACAGGACGCCCGGGGCGCGTATGTTGGATGTACGCGGTGTGGGCGATTAGCTCAGTTGGCGAGAGCGCCTGCTCGACACGCAGGAGGTCGCAGGTTCAAATCCTGCATCGCCCACCATTGTTATAGTGAACCCGGCGATCGGTCTCGGCGAGGTCGAAGCCCACACCGGGCCGAGGAGGCGGCAGGAGGTCGCCCCTTTTTCGGGTCCGGACCCGGCCGGAGAAGACGTTGGCGGCGCGGGGACGGTTTCCCGGGTGCGGGGTGGGCGAACGCGCGATCGTGCCCCTTGCCGTATTCGGACGGGCCAAAGGGCGGTCCCGACCAGGTTCGGGCGGTCCGCCCTGGGGACGGCGTTTGCCGTCCCCTTTTTTTTACTTTACCCCTTCGGTCCGCCCCCGTAGGGTTGGACTTTTCGGGGTGCCGGCCTCCGCTGCGAGCCGGAGGGACCCGGCGGATGCCCCCCAAGCGATGCCGGGGAGAACACGGCGCCCATGCAGGCCGTTGGGCATCCCCGCGACGCCCGAATGGGCCAACAATCAGGAGGAACCGGGATGAAGGTCCACGTGGATTCCGATCTCTGCACCGGCTGCGGCGTGTGTGTCGAGATGTGCCCGGATGTGTTCGAACTCCGGGACGACGTCTCCGTCGTCATCGTCGAGCCGGTCCCGGCCGAGCACGAGGACACCGCCCGGGAGGCGGCCGAGGCGTGCCCCGTGGAGGCCATCTCCGTGGACCAGGCCTGAGCCGGCTTGGCGGGTGCGGGTGCCGGCCGACGCCTTACCGTCGAATGGAAGATGCACCATGTTCAATCTGCGCGAGCGCGGGGCGACCGTGTGGGGTGAGATCCGCGGCGGCCTGGTCACCTTCCTGACGCTCTCGTACATTCTTTTCGTTCAACCGGCGGTGTTGAGCGACGTCGGCATGCCGCGGGGCGACGTCTTCGTCGCCACGTGCGTCTGCTCGGCGCTGGCATGTTTTCTGATGGCGTTTGCGGCGAACTACCCGTTCGCGCTGGCCCCGGCCATGGGGCACAATTTCTTCTTCGCCTACACGGTGTGCCTGGCGATGGGCATCGCCTGGCCGGCAGCGCTGCTGGCGAACCTGATTGCGGGCGGCGTGTTTCTGGTATTGAGTTTCTTCGGCCTCCGCGAGGCCGTCATGCGCGCCGTGCCCGACAACCTGAAGTACGCCATCGCGGTGGGCATCGGTCTGCTGATTGCGTTCTCCGGGCTCCAGTGGGGCGGGATCGTTCAGAACAGCCCGGCCACGCTGGTCCGGTTGGGCTCGGTGACCAGCCCGGTGGTGCTGGTCTCGCTGGCGGGGGTGGCCGTCATCGCGGTGCTCCTGGTGCTGCGGGTGAAGGCGGCCATTCTCATCGGCATCCTGGTGACGGCCGTCCTGGCGCTTGGCGTAAGTCATGGGCTGGACCTGTCCTACGAGCCGGCCGACGGCCTGGAGGTCATCCCGGCCGACCGCGTGGACGAGCGGGCCGACGCCCTGGCCAGCGCGGCCGCGGACCCCGTCGAGCCGGTCGACCCGGATCGCGTGCGAATGAGCCTCGCCCAGTGGCCCGAGCGTTGGCACCTGCCCGGCTGGCCGACCGAGACGCTCGGCGCGGCGGTCACGCGGGGCTGGCGCCTGCTGGCCGGCCGACCCTGGACGAGCGTCGTCCTGGTCATCTTTATCTTTCTGTTCCTTGATATGTTCGACACGGTGGGCACGCTGATCGGCGTGGGCGAGCGGGCCGGGTTCCTGGACGAGCGCGGTCATCTGCCGCGCGCCCGCCAGGCTCTCTTCTCCGACGCCGCCGGCACCGTGGCCGGGGCCCTGGTCGGCACGAGCACCGTGACCACGTACATCGAGAGCGCGGCGGGGGTGGAGTCCGGCGCCCGGACGGGCCTGGCGTCGATCGTGACGGGCGTGTGCATGCTCGCGGCGCTGCTGGTCCTGCCGCTCGTTCACGTGGTGGGGGCGGGCGTGGAGTTCGCCGCCGCCGATACCGGCGAGCCGCTCGTCCAGGTGGCCCGGGGTACGGTGACGGTCGTGCCGATGCGCCCCGTCATTGCGCCGGTGCTCGTCCTCATCGGCGTGATGATGGTGGGCAGCGTGGTGAAGATCCGGTGGGGCGATTACACGGAGGCGATTCCGGCGTTCCTGGCCATCGTGATTATGCAGTTCAGCTTCTCGATTACCGACGGCATCGCGTGGGGCTTCATCTCGTTCGTCCTGCTGAAGGCCGTGACCCGCCGCTTCGGCGACCTGCACTGGCTGGTGGTGGTGTTCGCGGTGCTGTTCATCGCCCAGTATGCCGCCCGGGCGCTGCTGATGGGCGGGTAAGGCAATGTTCCGCGCGGCGGGTCTCCGCATCCGCCGGGCGGCCTCGGCTTATTGGCTTCTCGGCGCGGTGGGTGCGGAGACCCACCGCGCCCGGTTCCAGGGCACGTCCCGCTTCACAACCCCAGCACGTCGGTCATGGAGTAGAGGCCCGGGCCGCGGTCGGCCACCCATCGGGCGGCCCGGAGGGCGCCGTGGGCGAAGGTGTCGCGGCTGTGGGCCACGTGCTTCAATTCCAGCCGCTCGCCGACGGCCGTGTAATAGATGATGTGCTCGCCGACGATGTCGCCGCCGCGGACGGCGTGGATGCCGATTTCGCCTTCTTTGCGCGGCGGATGGTCCGGCCCCCGGCCGTGGACCGCCGAGGTTGCCAGGTCCCGGCCCGTGGCGCCGGCGATTTCCTCGGCAATCTTCAGGGCGGTGCCCGATGGCGCGTCCTTCTTGAACCGGTGATGGGCCTCAACGATTTCGATGTCGTAAGCGGGTCCCAGGGTCCGGGCCAGTTCCGCCCCCAGGTGGAACAGGACGTTCACGCCCACGCTCATGTTCGGAGCCGCGAGGACGGCCGTCTTCCCGGCGGCCGCCTCGACGCGGGCGCGCTGTCCCTTGGAGAACCCCGTCGTGCCGACCACGCACGGGATGCCCGCCTCGGCGCAGGCCTCGATGCGCTCGACCGAGCCGTCCGGCAGGGAAAAGTCGACCAGCGCATCGGTGCGGCCGGGCAGGGCGTCGGTGACCTCGACGCCCGTCGGCCCGACGCCCGCCAGCGTGCCCGCGTCGGCGCCGACGGCCTCGTGGCCGGGCGCTTCGAGGGCGGCGGCGAGGCGCAGGTCGTCGGCCTCGGCAATCAGGCGGACCAGGGTCCGGCCCATGCGTCCGGCGGCGCCGGAGACGGCAACCTCGATCATGGGAATTTCCTTGAGCGATGGGTGCGGGTCGAACGGCGCGCGGCCCGCAGGTTTACCCGCCAGCGTTGGCGGGCGAGCCGGCGAACATCCCTATGCGCGATGGGTACGGAGACCCGCCGCGCACCTCCATGGCGGGCCGGGCCGTCAGGACTGGATCGCGTGGATGATCTTGTCCAGGTCGTCCTCGACGGGAATCGGCCGGTTCGCATGCGGCGCCGCGTAGAAACTGTAGTCCGCGTATTTCTCGCCGATGGCCTGCTCGTCCATCGTGTGGTACGCGACGGTGATGTTCGGATCCTTCAGGGGGTGGCCGGTCAGGACGCACGCGACGCGCTCGTCCGGGCCGATGGTTCCGGCCTGGCGGAGTTTGCGGACGCCGGCGACGGTGGCGGCGGAGGCGGGCTCGCAGCCGAACCCCCCCGCGCCGATGTGGGCCTTGGCGTCGAGAATCTCCTGGTCCGAGACCTTCTCCACCAGGCCGCCCGTCCACTCCAGCGACCGCAGGCACTTCTTGAGGTTGACCGGCCGGTTGATCTCGATGGCGGAGGCCACGGTCCGTGCCCGGCGTCCCTCGCGGTCCATCTGTTTGTAGAAGGCGGCGATGCGGTCATCGTCCACGCGGCCGCCGTTCCACGCCAGGCGCTCCTCGTTGACGATGCGGTAGAGGGTGTCGGCGCCGTCGGCGACGATGACCGCGAGGCGTGGCATGCGGCGAATCAGCCCCGCCTCGTGCAGTTCCTTGAACGCCTTGCCGAACGCCGACGAGTTGCCCAGGTTCCCGCCGGGCACGACGAGCCAGTCCGGCACGTCCCACAGGAGGCCCTCGATGACGCGGTACATGATGGTCTTCTGGCCTTCCAGGCGGAAGGGGTTGAGGCTGTTCATCAGGTAGATGCCGAGTTCGGAGGCCACCTGCTTGACGCGTCGCATGCAGGTGTCGAAGTCGCCCTGGACCTCGACCATCCGCACGCCGTAATCCAGCGCCTGGGCCAGTTTGCCGTACGCGATCCTGCCGCTGCCCACCAGGACGATGGCGGGGATGCGGCCGTCGACCGCCGCGTACATCGCCACCGAGGCGCTGGTGTTGCCGGTGGAGGCGCAGACGGCCCGCGTGGCGCCGACGAGGCGCGCATGGGTGAACGCCGCCGTCATCCCGTTGTCCTTGAAACTTCCGGACGGGTTCATCCCTTCGTACTGGAGGAACAGGCGCCCCCGGTTCATGCGGGCGTAGGGCGCCACGCGGTCGGCCTGCTGGAAGACGGTCTTGCCCTCGCCCACCGTGACGACGTGCTGCGGCGGGGCGAAGGGAAGCAGTTCGTGATATTGCCATACGCCCGAGAACGTGAGGGGGTCGCCCGGCACGGACCACTTTTCCTCGAAGTCCTCCAGCCGCCTGGGCAGGACGGCGCGGTCCCAGTCGTACCGCACGTCGAGCAGGTCGCCGCACCGGGGACACTCGAACAGCGGCTCGCCGACGTCGAAGCGCGCTCCGCAGTCGGCGTTGATGCATTCCTGGTACGCCACGTCGGTGCGGATGGGCTCCACGGTCAGGCTTCCCTTCGGCCCGGTCATTGGTCGTCTGCACCCGGCGGCCCGGCCGGGCGCCGGCGTATCGTAGCGGCGGCGCGGGGGCGCTTCAATCAAAAAGGCCCCGCGCGCAGAGGCAGAGACTATGCGGCCCGGGCGGTGTGTCCGCCCGGGATGCCGCGCACCCCGATTCCCCGCCGGGCCGGACGGGCGTGTTTCCCCGGCGCAGGCAACCCCTCCGACCGAGGCGGCGGTGCCGGGCCGCTTCAGCCGCGCGGCAGGCGACCCGCGCCCCGGCAAACCGCCGCGTTTCGTTGCGCCGTCGCGGGTGAGCGTGCGCCCGCGGGCGGATGTGGGGACTGCGGCTACTTCCAGATGGATTTCAGTTCGTACACCTCCAGCGAGACCAGGTCCACCGGGCCGCCGCCGGCGAAGGCGCGGACGGATTCGATCTCGTCCTTGCTGTGGAACGGCTTCGTCTGGTACACCCGGCCGTCGTTGCCGCAAACTTCGATCATCGGCCGGTCGACGAGAATCTGCATGGTAATCTTCCCGTCCACGGGCGCCAGCGGCATGCCTTCGAGTTTCGCCTTGGCGACGTCGTAGGTGACCTTCCTGTCGCCCACCTGGACGCCGAACGTCTTGGCCTTGTCGCCGACGTCGAAGGTGGCGCGGATGTCGAAGAGGCGCCCCGCGGTCTTCACGGAGGCCGGGGCGTCGGGCTTGACCGCCGTCCGCCCGAGGGCGTGCTTCTTCTTGTGAAGCAGGGCGATTTCCTTGATGGGCTTGGCAAACATGCGGATGCCGTCCGGCGTCTTGTGCAGCGTCAGGCGGCAGGGGAAGGAGAAGGTCTGATTGAACGGCATGCCCTTCATGCCGATCCGGGCCCAGCCGATCTGGATTATCCGGCCGTCGGGCGGGTTGCTGAACCGCTGCGAGGCGTAGTAGTTGCCCCAGTGCACGCGGTGCTTGCCCTCATGCGCCGGCGTGAACGTCTTGCCGTCGAAGGAGCCGAGGACATATTTGGCGTCGCCCGCGTAGACGACCCAGCGGGTGTTCTTGGCATCGCCGTCCACGGGCAGTTCGAAGAGTTCGGGGCACTCGTGGTAGCCGGCGATGCGGCTTTGGTAGGTCCAGTCCTTCAGGTTCGGCGAGGTGTAGAAGGCGATGCCGCCCGACCCCTCGCGTTGGTCGAAGACGGCCATCACCCAGTGCTTGCCGGGCTCGTACCAGATGATCTTCGGGTCGCGGCCTTTGTGTTTGACGACGGGGTTCTTCTCGTACCAGGTGAAGGTGCGGCCGCGGTCGTTGGAGTAGGCGATGGCCTCGCCGGCGCCGGTATCGGTCAGCGCCGCGACCATCACCTTCTCGTCGCCGGTCTGGAAGCCGGCCGTGTTGTTGTGGTCGATGTTGGCGCTGCCGGAGAAGCAGGCGCCCTTGGCCATGGTCGACGGGAACAGGGCGTTGGGCAGTTGCTTCCAGTGGACCAGGTCCTTGCTGACGGCGTGGCCCCAGGTCATGTTGCCCCACCCATGTCCGACCGGGTTGTGCTGGAAGAACAGGTGCCACTCCCCGTCGTAGTAGACCATGCCGTTGGGATCGTTGTTCCACCCCACTTTCTGGGAAAAGTGGAACTGGGGGCGGAGGGGCTCGGTGTAGAACTTCTCCTCGCCGGGAATGTGGTCGGACTGCCGAATCAGCGCGAAGCCTTCCTTCGTCGCCCGGTTGACCGAGACCGTCGCCCGCTTGCCCTTGTAGCGTTCAATCGTGAAGAAAGCGTACCAATCCACCGACTCGGCGTCGGCGGCCAGCCCGGTGCCGTAACGGCGGACGGGCTTGCCGTCCACCGTCAGCGTCAACCGACACCCTTTGGCCCCGTTGTGTATGGGGATGACCAGATACGTCTTGTTGACCGTGAAGTCCCGGGAGAACGCTTTGACGGCCGGGGCTTTGTCCTCCGCGGCGCACGCCACGGCGGCCATCATCGCCAGGGCCAGGAACGTCAGAACTGTCTGTCGCTTCCTCATGGTCAGTCTCCTTTCCTCGGGTCCGGTGATACTGATTCCCTGCGATTCGACCGGCAGACACCCCACGCAGGCGCCTGCACGGGTCCCTTTCCTTCGAACCGTCGCCCGTCGTCGGGCGTCGGCCCGCAGGCGGGTTGCTCCTTAAACCGTAAAGGGCACGGGCGAGGCCCACCGGCTGACTTCACGCGGATACCAGGCCGAAGATTCCTCCCCTTGTACGGCTCATTCGCTGCCGTGGAAGCACAGGACCTTGCCGTCGATAGTCGCGAGGTACAGCCGCCCGCCGCCGGCGGCCATCCCGTCGAAGACGGGCGGCGAAGCCAGTTCGTGCGTAGCGGCCACCTTGCCCTCACCCGTTGCCATCGCCACCAGGACGCCGCCCTTCTTCCCTTGAAGAGCGGCCGTCGGGTCCTTCGTCGCAAACGGATCGGGCGGCCCGGCGAGGAAGAGGGTTTCTTCCGCCAGCACCATCGTGCGGGCCAGAACGGGCATCTGGCGGGTCCAGCGCGACTGATACCGCGGACCCTTGCGTTTCTCCTTATTGCCGGCCTTTGCCTCCCTGGCGTCGGTGGCGAAAAGTCGATAGAAGGTCTGACGGCGGTTCTTGGACCCGAAGTGGAAGATGGTCGCCCCGTCGATGCCGACGTGGGCGCCATGGTGAATGTACTGGTTCCGCCCGAAGCCGTAGACCGTCCCGTCATCGACGACGAGCAGGCGGCCGGCGGGGTTCCGCATGCCTGCCCGCGGCCAGCCGCCGTAGTTGGTCCCCATGCTGGCTCCAACGAGCCAATACGTCCGGTGCCACCAGGAGCCGTCCAGGAACCCCGCCGGGCTGAACAGGTGCGGCACGTTGGGTGGCTGCGGCTCTCCCTGGGCGTCGAAACGCATGTGCCGCATGTACACCGACGTGCCGTCGCTCGAGAGCACGTCCGGCAGGGCGCCCGGCATGTTCGTGCCGTGGACCGTCCCCTTCCGCTGGCCGCCCGTCTCCGGGTCGCGGTGGTCCACGTGGGTGACCGAGAGCATCCGGCCGGTGGCCGGGTCCAGGCGGTAGACGTACAGGCCGGCGTCGACGTAGGAGTTCCGGCCGGCGGCGAACCACAGAACGGCCTCGGCGTCTTCCTCGGCGCCGGCCTCGCCCGGTTCGGTCACCAGGACGCTGCCGTGCACGGGCCAGGCCGACTCCAGCCGCTCGTAGGCCACGATGCGGCGGGTGTCCGGCGCGGCGCGGAACCGCCAGAGGAGGTTGCCGTCGGCCGAACGCACGCAATAAACGTACCCGTCGGCGGAGCCGAAGAGGCACCGCCCCCGCCAGAGGGTGGGCGGGGAGTCGACCCGGCCCCCTGCCGTGAACGACCACGCCGGCTCGCCCGTGTCGGCGTCCAGAGCCCGGACCGTGTGGGTCTCGATCTCGGCCACGAACACCTTGCCGCCTGCCACGACGGGTGCGCTCAGCGGGGCGGCGAGGCCGGCCTTCCAGACGGGCTTCAGGTCGGCCGGGACGGCCGCTTCCGTGCGACCGGTGCGGGCGGGATCGTGGCGGTAGGTGGGCCAGTCCGAACGATTTCGGATTTCGGATTTCGGATTTCGGATTGGCTGCTCATAAGCCGGGCCGCGCTGAAGCCGACCCTCGGCCGTTATCTCCTCCGGCACGCGGCGCGACGCCGACGCCGGCGCAAAGCAGTTGAACCCGTTCAACTTCGACTTGATGAAGCAGGCGCAGGAGTGCGGCGGCACGTAGAGCAGGCCGCCGGCCGGCACCACGCCGAACTGGCACCCGCCGCGCGTCCAGTGGTTCGCCAGGCCCCGGCCGGTCTCCAGGGCGATGAACTCGACGCCCGAGCGTCCGAGCACGAGATACCGCGACGTTGCGCGGTTCCGGTGGCACCGATGGTGCCCCATGCCGGGCTGGAAGAACTCCTGGTCCTTCGGGCGGGTCCGCTTGACCTCGCCCGTCCGGGGGGCCAGGCCCCGGGTGATGCCGGGCTGGCGGGCATGGACGAGGTGGCCGGTCCAGACGAGGCCGTCGGCTACCAGCACGTCGACGGGGGCGTTGTAGCACTCCTGGCAGGGAGCGTCCCAGAGCCGCTTGCCGTCCTCGGCCGAGAAGGCGATCAACTTGCCCTGAGGGGCGTGGCCGCCGCGGCTGCTGACCACCCACAGCACGCCGTTCGCGCCCTTGGCCTTGCCGAGAAAGGTGTTGGAGGCGTCACGGTCGGCCGAGAGGACCACGTCCTCCCAGAGGACCAGCGTGGGGGCCGACCACGCCGGCCGGTTCTTCGTCACGGGCCGCTCGGCCTTCCACTGTGTCTTGCCGGTGTCGGCATCGAGGCAGAGGACGGCCTCGGCGTTCTCGAAGAAGACGGACTCGCCTCCCGCGCAGACGGTGGTCTGCATCAGTTCTTTCGTCTCGGCGTCGTCCTTCGTCCAGTGGACCTTGCCGGTCTCGGCATCGATGGCCATAAGGGCCTTGGGCGGAATCTCGACCGGGTACGCCGGCCGCTGCGACCGGACGATGGCCAGGCCAGGCTTCGAGTAGGCCGGCTCGTGGTCCGGCGGGGGCAGGCCGCGATTCGCCCCGCCCGTGACCACCAGCAGCGTGCCGGCGTGATAAACGATTTCCCGCGCCCCCTCGGTGCCCTCGTAGGTGCGGAGCGTCTTGCCGGTGGCGGCGTCCAGCGCCGAGACCGGCGCATTGTAGCCGAGCGTGACGTACACCACGTCGCCGACGGCGACGAGGCGGCGGGTGATGTCGCTGGGGCCGCTGCGGAACCCCCGCAGGTGCCATTCCCAGTTCGGGATGGGCCGCTTCCACAGCAGCACGCCGCTGAAGGCGTCGCGGGCCACGAGTCGCCACCGGGCCGGCAGGACGACCGCCGCCGTGGGCCCCTCGTCGATGATGCTGAAGATCCGCCCCCCGCTCATCACGCACCCGGTCACAGAAGCCAGGTGATCGTGGCTCCGGGCCCACTTCGGGTCGGCGACCCACTGCATGTGCCGCGGCGGGCCGACGACCGTGTCGTCGGCGACGGCGTTGTTCGACGCGTCGTGCAGATAGTGTGTCCATTCGTCGATTTCTTCCGGCGTGGGTTTGACGGTCTTCTTCCAGCCGCCGCCGGCCTTGACATACGCCACGCCCTCGGGCGCCAGCACCCGCATGATCTCCTTCATCGGCACCTTGCCCCGGTCGCTGACCACGGCGAGGCGGACGAGGTTGTCGACGTACGGGAGCCGCCTGCCCGCAAAGCGCTCGGCGGTGACCTTGCCGTACAAACCCTTCTCCCGGATGTGGGCGCGGGCCTCGGCCACGTTCGCCGACTCGTCGTCCAGGGCGTGGACCAGAAACGGGCCGCTGGCGCCGAGTTCGGCGGCCAGCCGTCCCTCGCCGCAGCCCAGGTGGACCACGAGCCCGCCGGTGACGCCGGTGGCCTCCAGGATCTGCTTCGCCTCGGTCCGCGCCGGGGCGGGCGCGGCGTCGGCCGGGCCCGCCAGCGCGCCGGCACCGAGCGCCAGGCATGAGACGGCCAGGATCCATCGGATGGCAGAAATGGCGCGACGAGGCGACGGTGGGCGGTCGGACATGGGTAACTCCCGTGGTTGAGAGCTTCTTCCCCGCGTTCTTCACGTTCTTCGAGGCGAACGCCGGCGAGCAGTGTACACGCCGCCCCAGGCCGTGTCCAGTTTCCATAAACCCGTCGCGGCGTGGCCGGTTCCGCCTCGATTGCGGGAAGAGGTGGCTGCGAACGCGACGGTGGGCAGGCCGCAAGGGAATTGGCTGCGAGGCGGGTTGGAAGGGTTGCCCGCCGGCGGAGGGTGAACATGAGAATCCGCCGGAGGCCGGCCGGCCCGTCGTCGGCTACTTCGCCCCGAAGCAGACGACCCGGCCGGACGTCGTGGCCGCGTACAGCCGACCCTCGGCGGCGGCGAGACCGTCCCAGACGACGGGATGCTTGAGGGGGACCTCGCCGGTCTTGGTCCCGTCCTTGGCCGAGACGAACCATAGGCTGCCTCCCAGCCGGCCTTCGTAGGCGGCGTGGGGATCGTCGTCCGGGATCTTGATGGGCCAGACGCCCAGGACCAGCCGCTCGCCCGCCTTCAGCATGGCACGGGGGCGGACGGGCAGGTCCTGCTTCCAGTCGTACCGCCGGACGTCGCCCTTCTTGCCCTTCTGGCGTTTGCGGAAGTCGGGCAGCGGCTTCACGTCCGCCGACAGCGGCTGGGTCGGCGCCCGGAAGAGACGGTACCGGCCGGTGGCGCCGCCCTGGCGATGGACGCCCCAGACCGCCTGGTCCGAAAAGACCATCATGACGCCCGTGGGGACGGCAATGGTCGGGTCCCCGCGCCGCGGACTGTTGACGATCCAGGAGTAGGAGACGGGGATGCGGCGGAAGTCGCCGGTGCCCAGGACCCAGTGCGACCGGTGGTTCTCCGTATCGTCCAGCAGGCTGGACGTGGAGAACAGGTGCCGGCCCATCGTCTCCTGCCGCTCCAGGGCGGGGCTGAAACGAACGTGGTGCAGAAACACGTCCGTCCCGTTGCTGACGAGGACGTCGGAGACGGCGCCGCCGGCCATTGAGAATGAGTCGCTGCGGTCGCTCTGGAGAAACGTTTTGTAGTCGGTCGTGTTCTGGGCGACGCGCTGGCGGTGAGCGGCCTTCGCCCGGTCCTTGCCTTTGCGGAACTCTGGGTGCTCGGAGCGGAAGCGGGCCGTGTGGAGCACCCGGCCGGTGGCGGGGTCCAGGGCGTACAGGGAGATGCCGCCGTCCAGCCAGGTGGACCGGCCGGCCGCACAGTACGCCACCGCCTTGCCGCCGCCGGCCGGCAGGACCAGCACGCTGCCGTGCACGGGCCAGAGCGATTCCACCTGATCCATGGCCACGGCCCGCAGGTCCGCCGGAGCGGCCAGGAACCGCCAGACGAGTTCGCCGTCCGAGAGGCGCAGGCACGTGACCCGCCCGTCGGCCGACCCGTAGAGGACGAGGCCGCGGTACAGGGTCGGGGGCGAATCGATCCGCCCGCCCGCCGTGTGCGACCAGCGGACCCGGCCCGTCCCGGCCTCGAGCGCGACGATGCGATGGGCGTCCGGGACCGCCACCACCGCCAGGCCGTCCGCGACGACCGGCTGGGTGGTCCGGCCGCCGACGTCCGTCCGCCAGGCCGGCTTCAACTCGGCGGGCAGGGCCGTGCCGGCCACGCCGGACCGGAGCGGGTCGTGGCGGTAGGTGGGCCAGGATGAACCATGTCGGATTTCGGATTTCGGATTTCGGATTGCGCCGCCACCGGTCGAAGCGACCGGGGTGCTTGAGATTTGAGATTTCAGATTTGAGATTCCCGCCACAACCTTTCCAGTTTCCGATTTCCGATTTCCGATTTTGCCGTAGGCCGGTCCCCGCGTAAGTCGTTCCTCGTCCCCGACGCGGCGGGCGGGGTCTTCGACGGCGGGTTCCTCGGCCGCCAGGGCGTAGAAGCCCCAGAGCATCGACTCCATGTAGCATCCGCACGAGTGAGGCGGGGCGTAGAGCAGCCCGTTCGCCGGCACAATGCCGTACTGGCACGTGCCGCGAACCCAGTTGTTACGGGAGTGCCGGGCGCCCGCCAGGTCCATCAACTCGATGCCCCGTTTGCCGGTGATGAGGTAGCGGACGGTGGCCTTCTCGCGGTAGCAGCGGTGATGGTGGCCGGAGGTCTGGAGGTCCACGAGGACCTGGTTTTCGCGGCGGACCTTGCCCGTCTGAAGGTCCACGGCCAGGTTGAAGTCGGTGACGGGCGGCGGGGCGACCGAGTCCTGGGGGTGGTCGCCCGTCCACACCAGCCCGTCGATGACGAAGACGTCGAGCGGCGCACGGAAGCCGCCGCCGGCTGGCCGCTCCCAGCGGACCCGGCCGGTCTCGGCCGAGATGGCCGTCAACGTCCCGTCCAACTTGCACAGGACGACGCCGTCGGCCACGACGAGCACGTCCGTGCCGAACGAGAGTGTCCTGCGGGCCCGCTTGGCGGTCTCGCCGGTGGTCCAGCGCGGCTTGCCGGAGTTCAGGTCGAGGCAGGTGACGGCCTCGCCCGTCTGGACGAACACCCGTTTGCCGTCGGAGGCGAGCGTTTCGGGCCGGATGTTTGCCTTCGCCTCCTGGGGCGACCACTGCCACCGGGTCTGGCCGGTCTCGACGTCGAGGGCCACGAGCGTCTTGCGGTTGGGAAACCGGAAGGAGCCCTGGAACGCCTGGTGGTGGTGGGCCTGCTCGGCAACGGGCTCGCCCGCCAGGACCAGGAGCGTGCCGCCGGTCAGAACCATCTCCTCAGCGCCTTGGGTGCCCTGGTAAGTGGCGACGGTCTTGCCGGTGGCGGCATCGACGGCCGAGACGGGCTTGTCCAGGCCGAGCGGCGCGTACACGCGCTCGCCGTCGGTTACCAGGAGACGCGTGACCTGCGGCGGCCCGGACCGGAAACGGATTTGGTGCCAGGCCCATGAATTGAGGCGTTTCCGCCACAGGAGCACGCCGCTGAAGGCGTCGCGGGCGACGAGCGCCCACTTGCCGGGCACGCCCATGTGGGCGGCCGTCGCCTCGTCCACGATGGCGAACAGCCGGCCGCCCGCCGTCACGACGGAACTGACGCTGTTGAGCCGGTGATGGTTCCGCGTCCACCGGGGGCCCGCCAGCCACTGCATGTGCCGCGGCGGGCCGACGGCCGTGTCCCGGGCGACGGCGTTGTTCGTGGCGTCGTGCAGATAGTGTGTCCATTCGTCGATGCTCTCGGGCCGGGGCTTGAGGGTCGTCTCCCAGCCGTCCGCCTTCCGGACGCAGGCTACGCCACCGGGGGCGAGGACGCGCAGGACTTCCTTCATCCCCACGTCGCCGAGGTCCTCGGCCACCACGAGGCGCGCCAGGTTGCTGACGTAGGGCAGGTGCCGGCCATCGAACCGTGCCACCGCCGCCTTGCCCGCCAGGCCCTTCGAGGCAATGTGGGCGCGTGCCTCGGCCACAGTTGCCGGGTCGGCCCCCAGGCCGTGGACGAGGCACCCGTCGCGGGCGCCGAGGGCGGCGGTCAGACGGCCGTCGTCGCAGCCGACGTGGACGATGAACCCGCCGCGGACGCCGGCGGCCTGGAGCATCCGGCCGGCCTGTTGCGTTGGCGAGGCTGCCGCCCGCCCCGTCCCTGCCGCCACCAGCGCTATTCCTGCCGCCAGGGCGGCGACGCTCGCCGCGGTCCGTCCAGGCGCCTTGGGCATGTTGGGCATGGGAGTTCCCTTCCGGCCTTTTTTCCCTTCGGGCCTTGCTTCTCCCTTCCGGGGAGACCACCCTTCCGTTGACCAGGAGAGGTAACCCGGGTTCCCCGGCTAGCCTTGCGGAGTCAACGGATTGCCCCCGCCTCCACTCCCACGGCGACGGCGGCAGTCTCGGGGGGACGTCGTTGGCAAGAAACGGCCGGTGCTATTTCTTTTCGGGTTCATCCCCCTGTTGTGTCTTTTTCCCGGCGAGGAGCCAGGCGCGATCGACCTGGACGATGGATATTTTCTCGCAGTAGTCCTTCTTGCCGTTTTCGAAGACACAAAGGATCTTGCCCTCCTCGGTGATGGCCATGTCGGAATAGCCCGCCAGCCCCTCGTTGAGAACGCGGGCGTAGGGCCAGGTTCTGCCGTCGTCCCGGCTCAAGCGGAGGGTGAGGTTTCGTCGGCTCCAGATACTGAAACCGCCTTTTCTGTGCACCGCCGGGTTCAGGAAGAGGATCTCGTTTTCGTTCAGACGGATCATGCTCGCCTGGCACCCCGGACCGGGCAGGTTCTTGTCCAGGACGGGTTTCGACCACGTCGCGCCGCCGTCGGAACTGGTGGATACCGACCGGTACCCGATGCCGTACAGCCCGGGGGCGGATGTTCGCATGTTCATCAGTAACGAGCCGTCGCTCCGCTCGACAATCGTGCATTCGCCGTGGTGCAGGTCCTTCCGGAGGGGGATGGTCCCGCCGGCCTTCCATGTCTTTCCGCGGTCGTCGGAATAGATGATGCAGGATCCGCTGCGGCGTTTCCCGTCTTCCATTCTGCTGCAATAAGAAGGCGCGATGAGCCTCCCCTTTCTCGTATGGATTCCGTGGACGGGGCCGGCTCCGACCTTCACGGGCGAGCCGCCAAAACCCTGCAGCCAATTGTTTTCGGTGTACTCCTTCTGCCCCTTCACGTCCGAGGTGGCAAGCAGGTCGGCCCACGTCTTGCCCTCGTCGGTACTTTTCGTATAGAAGAGGCATTCGCCGCCGCCCCGGGTGAAGAGCAGATGCACGACGTCGGTGTCCCGCTCGAGGATGGCGCACGGATTGCCGACCCGGCCGGGGCCCTCGTCAAGGAGAACCCTCGGCTCCCCCCAGCTCCTGCCGCCGTCCTCGCTGCGCACCAAAAGCATGTCAATATCACCTCTATCCTTCCGGCTGTGTTTTCGGCCTTCGCAGAACAGAAGCACCGTGCCCTTGGACGTGGCCACCATGACCGGGATACGGTACGTGTGATACCCGCCTTGTTTTCGGACGAGTATGTCCTTGCGAAAGTCAATCCCTTCTTCGCCGGCCCCTGCCGGCCCGCTCAAAACGAACCCCAGCAATCCAAACAGAACACCCGCCGATAGACGCTTCATGGCTAACACTACCACGCTAACTCGTGCGCGGCGGGCCCGCCTCCGGCGGGTAAATCTCCGCACCCGCCGCGCAGCCCCGAAAACGCCCTCTCGAGCGCGGTGGGTGCGGAGACCCACCGCGCAAAATGCTGACTTCGCGTTGTAGTACTAATTCCCTTGCGCTACGTGTTTCGCGTTCCGGGCGTCACCTTGCTCCCTCGATCTCCCGTTTCCTTGATCCCGTATTCCCGACCGTTACAGCGTCCACGGGGCGCGCATCGGCCGGGTGAGCCAGCGGTTCGCGCCCGGGTCGTCCGGGAAGATTTCGCGCTGCGGGTCCCACCGGAGTTTTCGGCCGAGGCGGGTGGCGATGTCGGTCAACTGGCACAGGGTGTCGCTTCGGACGGCCACCTCGATGGGCGCCACGGGGTCGTTGCGACTCTTGACGGCGTCGAGGAAGTTCTGCTGGTGGTGGTTGGAGACGGGCAGCCTGGCCTCGTCCGGCCGGATGGGGTCCCGCAGGAGTGACTTCGGGTGGGCGTCGAACGTGCCGCCAAGGTGCCGCTCCTTCACGAACACCCAGCCGTCCTCGCCCTCGAAGAGGACGCCCAGTTTGTTTTTCTTTCCGTCGGTGAACCGCATGGTGACGCCGTCGGCGAACGCCATGGTCACGTCCCATCCGGTGGCGCAGTTGCAGAGGCCGTCCGGGGGGAACTCGCCGGTCCCCTCGACGGAGATCGGCCCCGTCAGGCTCGTGCCGTGGCCCCACTGGGCCATGTCCACCGTGTGGATGCCGCAGCCGGCCAGCCATCCGAGGGAGTAGTCGCTGGTGTGTTGCCAGTGGCTGTTCTTGATGCGGTTCTCGGTGTACGGCGCCCACGGGGCCGGGCCGAGCCACAGATCGTAGTCCAGCCAGTCGGGCACCGGCATGGGCGGATAGGTGCCGGAGGCCCGGCTGTAGCGGGACCCGACGGTAATCCTGCGGACCTTGCCGATGCGGCCGCTCTGGACCATGCCGGCGGCGAAGCGGGTGGTCCAACTCGACCGCTCCTGCGTGCCGAACTGGAACACCCGCCCGTATTGCCTCACCGCCCGCCGCAGCACCTGCCCCTGCTCCACCGACAGGCCGAGCGGCTTCTCGCAGTAGACGTCCTTACCGGCCCGGACGGCCCACAGAGAGTGCAGCACGTGCCAGTGGTCCGTCGAGGCCACGGTGACGGCATCGATGCCCTCGCGGTCGCAGAGTTCCCGGAAGTCGAGGTAGGTTTCGCACCCCTCCTTGCCGTAATGGTGCTCCACGCGCTGCCTGGCGGCGTCGCGGCGGGGTTGCTTGACGTCGCAGACGGCCAGGACCTCGGCGTCGGCGAGGCCCAGGAAATTGCGCAAGAGGGCAGTGCCCCGGCCGCCGGTGCCGATCCATCCCATGGTGACCCGCTCGCTGGCGGACGGTCGGCCTTCGCCCCCCAGGGCCGTCGAGGTGATGACGTAGGGTGCCGCCAGCGCCCCGCCGGCTGCCAAACCGAGGCGTTTGAGCAGCGCGCGGCGGGTGAGACGGGGAAGGGTGAGGATCGCCCGGTCGTTCATCGCGTGTCTCCTTGGCAGACGAGGTTGCCGCATGGAAAGATTCTACACCGCGGTCGGGCGGTGCGCCAAGTTTCAGCCGGGCCCGAAGGGCAGCGCTCCCCTTCGGGTCGCAACGGCAAGCACACGGGAAAGCGGGGCGGGTCGCCGTACCCGCCGCGCCGGAATGGTCCAATCTGTCTTCGCGCGGCGGATGCGGAGACCTGCCGCGCCAAACGCTGGCCGGCGGTCAGGCAACCTTACGCCGACAGTTTCGCGTGGACCTTGGCCAGCAGGTCGCGGGTGGCCTTGACACCCTCGACCTCCGAGAGTTTGCGGCCCTCGTACTCGATGCCCACCCATCCGCGGAACCCCGAATCGACCACGATTTGCATCATCTTATAATAATCCGTGTGGACCTCGTTGCCGTCGGCGTCGAAGGCGTGGGACTTGGCGGAGACGTTCTTGGCGAACGGCATGAGTTCGCGGACGCCCTTGTAGCGGTCATATCGACCGAAGTTGCCGAAGTCCGGTAAAGTGCCGACCTCGTCCATGTCGACCCTCTTCATGACGGCGGCCAGCCACTCGCCGTTGCTGGAGAGGCCGCCGTGGTTCTCGACGATGACGCCGCAATCGTTCTTCTTGCCGTACTCGCCCAGTCGGCGGAGGCCGTCGGCGGCGAGTTTCTGCTGTTCCTCGTAACTGCCCTTTGACCGGGCGTTGACGCGAATGGCGTAGCAGCCGAGGGCCTTGGCGGCGTCGATCCACTTGTGATGGCGCTGGACGGCCTGGGTCCGCCTGGCGTCGTCGGGGTCGCCGAGGTTGCCTTCACCGTCAACGAGGATGACGCCGCCGGTGACGCCTTCGCCGTCGGCGCGTTTTTTCATCTCGGCCAGGTACGCCGCGTCCTTGGCCTTCTTCATAAAGGGGCGGTTCCAGTAATCGACGCCTTCGAGGCCGAAGGTCTTCTTCGTGAACGGGCCGAAATCCAGCGGGTCCAGGTCGCCCTTGCCGATCATTCGGTGCAGGGAGTACTCGCAGAGCGACACCTTCCACAGGCGTTTGCTCGCGGCGGTGAGGGGCGCCTCGGCCATCGGCAGGGCGACGGCCCCGGCGGCCAGGGCGGCCGACTGCTGCAGCATCCGGCGGCGGGTCAGGTCCATCGACGGGCTCCTTTCCATGTCGGCACCGTGTGCCGGGACAATGGGTATGCCGCGACGACGTCGCGGCGTCCGGGGTTCGTGGCTGGCAGCGCGACCTGACCGTCGCGCGAGCGGGCACCGGGGATTCGCATCGCTCATCCCCGGGCGTGGCCTTGATCCCTCACTCCCTGCCTTACTCGCCTTACTCGGCCAGTTCGAGCATCTTGTCGTAGAAGGCGCGGTAGTCGTGGCGAGCGTCGCTCTTCAGGACGGCCATGGCGCTGCGGGGGTGCTGGTTCAGCGCACCGGCAATCATGTACGGGATCATGTAGCCCCAGTCCAGGTCCTTCTGCATGGGTTGGATGACCTCGGCCACGCAGTCGAGGATGGGCCGGAGGTCGAACTTCGGGTTCTTCAGGAACCCCAGGAGCAGTTCCAGCGGGCAGTTGCCGGAGGCCCGCCCCAGGCCGTAGATCGTCCCATCGACGTAATTCGCTCCCTTGATGATGCCCTCGATGGTGTTGGCGAACGCCAGTTGCTGGCTGTTGTGCATGTGGATGCCGACCTCGCGCGACGGCACGAGACGCTGGTACTTCTCCACCAGGTAGTCCACCTGCTCGCTGTAGAGGGCGCCGAAGGAATCAACCACGTAGCAGGCCACGACGCTGGTCTCCTTCTCCACCTGCTCCAGGGCGGGGTCGAGTTCCCAGTCCGACTCGATGGAGATGGCCATCACGTTAATCGTGGTCTCGTAGCCGCGGTCGTGGGCGGCGTTCTCGATCCAGATGGCTTTGTCGATATCCTTGACGTAGGTGGCGATGCGGATGGTGTCCACAACCGACTCGTCGCACGGGATGATGTCGTCCGGGTCGGACTTGTGCGCGTCCATCATGACGCTGATCTTCGTGCCGTTGTTCTCGATGCCCTCGGTCGCCGCGCGCAGGTCTTTCTCGTCGCAGAAGCGCCACGGGCCGAACTCCTCCGGGTCGAACATCTCCTTGGAGTTGCGGTACCCGAGTTCCACGTAGTCGATGGCGGCGTCGCAGCAGGCCCTGTAGACGGCGCGGACGGTCTGGAGGGGGAAATGCGAATCGTTTGCCAACCCGCCGTCGCGGATGGTGCAGTCGAGCACCTTGATTTGCGGTCGATACACGGTTTGCTCCTTCTCTGTTCGGGGCACCCATGGGGGCCGGGCCCTCGCGACCACGGAGCCGGCCGGCCTCCTAGGCCCGACGCCCGCAGGGGTGTGGCTTGGAGGTTCTGGGTCAAGTCGGACCCGGAAGTATACACACCCCCGGCCGACGGGTAAAGGGCCTCCTCCGACCACCGGTTTCTTGTTGACGGGCCTGCCGGATGAGGCGACAATAAAATAGTGACGGGGTAAAGACCCCGAAGGGTCAAAGTGTGTCCCAGAGCCCGGCCACCCGCCGGGACACCGGCGGCGCGGTGTGGGCTCTACCGCGGGCAACCGTTTCCTCGGGTGCTAACATGCCGAATCCACGCAAGCAACTCGGCGAGATCCTGAAGCAATGGGGCAAGGTCACGGACCAGCAAATCCGCGAGGGGCTGGAGCGCCAGTCGAAAAGCGGCCGGCGCCTGGGCGAGATCCTGGTCAGCATGGGCGCCTGCGAGGAACAGGACGTGGCCAAGGCCCTGGCCCTTCAGTTCGACATGGAGTACGTCGAGTTGGACATCGGCAGCATCAACCCCCAGGTGATGGAGATGTTGCCGGAAACCATGATGGAGGAGTACCAGATCGTGCCGTTGGACTACACCGACGGCCGGCTGCGGGTGGCGATCACGGACCCGCTTGACCTGGAGTCGGTGGACGCCATCCGGTTCCGGTTGAACATGGACGTGGACTGCGTGCTGGCCTCGCAGCAGGCGGTGCAGCAGGTGATCTCGGGCTACACCGACCAGACGGAGTCGGAGTCGGTGGAAACGATGCTCCAGGAGTTCACCTCCACGGACGTCCCGTTCGAGGGCAGCGGCGGGAGGGGGGACGACCAGCACGCCGAATCGGCCCCGATCGTCCGGCTGGTGCAGTTGATCATCACCGAGGCGGTGCGGATGCGGTCGTCGGACATTCACGTCGAGGTCCTCTCCAGCCGGCTGCGGGTCCGATACCGTGTGGACGGCGTGTGCATCGAGCGGGAGCCGCCGCCCAAGCGGCTCCAGGGGGCCATCGCCACCCGCCTGAAACTGATGGCGGGCATGCAGATCGAGGAAAAACGCCTGCCCCAGGACGGCCGCATCCGCATGCGCCTGGACGGCGAGGACCTCGACTTTCGTGTCTCCACGCTCCCTTCCTACCACGGCGAGAGCATCGTGCTGCGAATCCTTCGCCGGGAATCCATCAACGTGGGCCTGGAGAACCTCGGGTTTCTCCGCGACGATTTCGACGTCTTCCAGAAACTCATCGCCCGGCCCAACGGCATCTTCCTGGTGACCGGGCCCACCGGGTCGGGCAAAACGACCACGCTGTACGCGGCGCTGAGCAAGTTGAACACGCCGGACCGCAAGATCATCACGGCCGAGGACCCGGTGGAGTATCACATTTCGGGCATCAACCAGGTCCAGGTCAACCCGCAGATCAAACTGACCTTCGCCCGGATTCTGCGGGCCATGCTTCGCCAGGCGCCGAACATCATCCTGGTGGGCGAAATCCGCGACCTGGAGACGGCGGAGATGGCCGTCCAGGCCGCTCTCACCGGACACCTGGTATTCAGTACGCTTCATACCAACGATGCGCCCAGCGCCTTGACTCGCCTCATCGACATGGGCGTCAAGCCGTTCCTGGTGGCCAGCAGCGTCCAGGCCGTCATGGCCCAGCGCCTGATCCGTGTGTTGTGCCCCGAGTGCAAGGAGCCGGACCCGGACGTCGATCTCTCCACCCTGCGGGGCCTGGGCGTGACGGAGGAGCAGCTGAGCCAGGCCACGTTTTACCGGCCGGTGGGCTGCGAAAAGTGCCACAACATGGGATATCGCGGCCGGCTGGGCATCTTCGAGATCATGCCGTTGAACGCCCAGTTGCGGGAAATGGCGTTCAGGCACCGGCCGCTGGCTGAGATTCGGCAGGCGGCCCGCGACCTCGGCATGCGGACGCTCCTGGAGGACGGTCTGATCAAAATCATGCGGGGCCAGACGACCCTGGACGAAGTCCTGGCCCGGGCCCAGCGCGAGGCGGCCCCTGCCTAGGGCGGGGCCTGTCGGCAGGGAAAGGGCCTTTCCGTGGGCCTGCGGCGGGAACCCTTGCCGGACGAGCCGGCCCGGGTTTACAATAAAGTGTGTCTTGGCAAGGGCTTAAAACCTCTAACAGAATGAAACGTAGAGAGCGCAGAGAGCACAGAGAAAGATTGCAACGCCTTGTTTTCTCAGTGGGAAAATGTTTGTTTTTTTGCGTGCTCGGCGTTCTCTGCGGTGAATGTCGTTTTGGTAGGGCTCTTTAGACGATGCGGGGGCGAAAAAGGAAGGCCGGACCGGCCCGGGGGTGCGGGCCCGACATTGTCCGGATACCGGGATGATCCAGATTGACAAACTCCTCCAGTTTGTCGTCTCCAAGAACGCCTCCGACCTGCACCTGCACGTCGGGCGGGCGCCGGTGGTGCGGCTTCACGGTCGGCTCCGAACGCTGGAGACCGAGACGCTGACGCCGGAGGAGACGGCCGGCATGATGCGAAGCATCACGCCGGAACGCTATCAGCGGGAACTGGACGAGGCGGGATCGTCGGATTTCGGATTCGGTTTCCAGGACATGGCGCGGTTCCGCGTGGCGATCTTCAAGCAGCGGGGGCACGTGAGCCTGTCGCTGCGGCTGATCCCCTCGCGCCTGATGACGCTGGACGAGATCGGCCTGCCGGCAACGGTGAAATCGCTGCTAGCCCGGACGCGGGGCCTGTTCCTGGTCACCGGGCCCACGGGGTCGGGCAAGACCACGACGTTGGCGTCGATGATCAATTATATCAACGAAAGTTACGACCGTCATATCATCACGGTCGAGGACCCCATCGAGTATTACCACGAGCACAAGAACTCGCTGGTGAACCAGCGGGAGGTGGGCGTGGACGTGGGCAGTTTCGACGAGGCCGTTCGCCGCGCCCTGCGGGCCGACCCGGACGTCATCCTGGTGGGCGAGATGCGCGACGTGGAGACGATGCAGGCGGCCATCCGGGCCGCCGAGACCGGGCACCTGGTCTTCTCCACCCTGCACACGACCGGGGCGGCCGGGACGGTCAACCGCATCATCGACGCGTTTCCGGTGGCCCAGAAAGACATGGTCCGCGTCCAGTTGGCGGGGTCGCTGATTGCGGTCATCAGCCAGACCCTCTGCCCGCGTTCGGACATGCCGGGGCGGATAGCGGCCTACGAGTTCCTGATGATCACCTCGGCCGCCCAGCACATGATACGCAAGAACGAGCCGTTCCGCCTGGAGTCGGTCATCCAGACAGGAGGCCGATGGGGCATGCAGATGCTGGATGACGCGCTCTGGGACCTGTACCAGCGCGGCGTGATTTCGATTGAGGAGATGCTGGAAAAGGCCCAACGCCGCGAAGAACTGGAGAAACAACTGATGAGCGTCCCCGGGGGACGCGAGGCGCTGGAACAAGTCGGCGGCCCGATGGCGGGGGGCGACGAGACCGAGCCGTAGACGCCCGCCAAGCGCACCGGGGCGGAAAGAGCGAAACCCATGAGTCCAAGGTCAGGCAGCGACAATCCTTCGTCCGACGTTCGGTCCCAGTCGCGGTCCGTCGCCGGCGAGCAGCCCTCGGCCGGAGCGGGCGGACCGGCGAACGACTCGCCCATCGCCGAGCAGCGTCGCGAGCGGCGGATGACCGTGCCCACACAGAAGCGCCTCGGCCAGGTGCTCCTGGAGATGGAGAAGATCGACGAGAACCAACTCCACGAGGCCCTGGAACTGAAACAGGAAAAGGGCGGGGCGCTCGGGGCCGTCCTGGTGGACCTGGGCTATTGCGAGCAGGCGGACGTCTCGGCGGCGCTGGCGGTCCAGGCGGGGATGCGGAAGGTGAATCTCGACGAGATCGAGATCCCCCCGGAGATCATCGAGAAGATGGACGCCCTCACCGCCCGCTCCTACAGCGTCGTGCCCATCGAGTTCGAGTCCGGCACGTTGACCGTCGCCATGGCCGACGCCAACAACTTCCGGGCCCTGGACGAACTCCACATGCTGCTCGACTACGACATCCGGGCGGCGGTGGCGGACCCCAACGCCGTTGTCCGGACCCTGGACAAATATTACGCCCAGGTCGAGTCCGTGGAGTCGGTCATCGACGAACTGGACGAGACGGCCCAGTGGCTCCCGGACGACGGAGAGGCGATCGACCTGGAAGATATCCGGGCCATGACCGAAAGCCAGCCGGTCAAGAAACTGTTGAACCTGGTCCTGCTTCAGGCCATCCGCGACCAGGCCTCCGACATCCACTTCGAGCCGTTCGAGGACGAGTTCAAGATGCGCTACCGCATCGACGGCGTGCTGTACGAGATGGTGCCGCCACCCCGGCACATCGCCCTGGCCGTCGCCAGCCGCATCAAGGTCATGGCGAACCTCGACATCGCCGAACGCCGCATCCCCCAGGACGGCCGCATCGAACTCACGGTCGGCGGCAAACCGGTCGACCTCCGCATCTCCGTCCTGCCGACCATGTTCGGCGAAAGCGTCGTCATGCGGGTGCTGGACCGAAGCCAGGTGGAACTGGACATCACGAAACTGGGTCTGCGGCAGGACGAGCAGGACGTCGTCGAGGAACTCATCCACCTGCCCAACGGCATCGTCATCAACACCGGGCCGACGGGCTGCGGCAAGACGACGACCCTGTACTCGGCGCTGGCGGCCATCAACCGGCCTGAGACCAAGATCATCACGGCCGAGGACCCCGTCGAGTACGACATCGAGGGCCTCGTTCAGTGCCAGATCAATCCGGACATCGGGCTGACGTTCGCCCGGATTCTTCGGCACGTGCTTCGGCAGGACCCGGACGTGATCCTGGTGGGCGAGATTCGCGACCTGGAGACCGCCCGCATTGCCATCCATGCCTCGCTCACCGGGCACCTGGTCTTCTCCACGCTCCACACGAACGATGCGCCGACGGCCATCACCCGCCTGCTGGACCTGGGGCTGGAGGCGTTCATGGTGACGGCCACCCTGGAAGCGATCATTGCGCAGCGGCTCGTTCGCCGCATCTGCACCAAATGCCGCGCCGAGTTCGAACCCACCGAGGACATGCTCTGGGAACTCGACCTGACGCCCGAAGACGTGCGCGGCCGGAGCTTCTACTATGGCAAGGGGTGCGAGGCCTGCAACAATACCGGCTACAAGGGCCGAACGGGCATCTTCGAGATCATGCGGTTGGACGACCCCCTCCGCGATCTCATCCTGGAGGGCGCCTCCACCAACGTTCTCCGGGAGGAGGCCAAGAAACGCGGCATGCGGACGCTCCGCGACTCGGGGCTGATGGCGATCTTCGACGGCATCACCACCCTCGAAGAGGTCGTCGCCGCCACCGTTATGGAAGCCTGATCGGGGGGCGAGGGAGAGCAACGGAAAAAGGAGAGCCTGCCATGCCGGTCTTCCAGTACGAGGCCATGGACGCCAAGGGCGAGGAGGTCCGCTCCGAGATCCAGGCCGACACCCAGCAGGACGCCGTCAGCAAGATCCGTGCGCTCGGCCATTTTCCGACGCAGTTGCGGCTGAAGGGCAAACGCAAACGGGCCGCCGCCCCCGCTGCCGCCAGGAAGAAGGGCAGGGGGCTGATGATCGGCCGCGTCAGCAGCAAGCAACTGACCCAGTTCACCCGTCAGATGTCCACGCTCCAGGACGCGGGGCTGCCCATTCTCCGGAGCCTCCGCATCCTGGAAGGCCAGACCAAGCCCGGCGCCCTGAAAAATGCCCTCGGCGATATCATCGAGGACGTCGAGGGCGGCACCACCCTCTCCGAGGCCATGGAGAAACATCCCAAGGCCTTCGACCGCCTGTACGTCCATACCGTTCGGGCCGGCGAGGCTGGCGGCGTCCTGGACCAGATCCTCCGCAAACTCGCCGAGTTCATGGAAAAGGCCATGGCCCTGAAGCGACGCGTCATCGGCGCCATGGTCTATCCGACGTTGGTCATCGGCATCACAGGCATTATCCTCCTTTTTATCATGATGTTCGTCGTTCCGAACTTCAAAGAGATCTTTGCGAAGTTCGACATCGGGGCGCTGCCCGTTCCCACTCGGATCCTGATCGACGTCTCGGATGCCATCTGGGGCTATTGGTTCCTCCTCCCCGGTGTGCCGATCGGCATCTACCTGGCGTTCTGGCTGATCCGCAAGAGCCGCACGGGACGAGGCGCTCTGGACTGGATCAAGATGAAGTTGCCGATCGTCGGCAGTATCTCCAACCGCCAGGCGATTGCCCGATTCGCCCGCACGCTGGGCACGCTTATTGCCTCGGGCGTGCCGATCCTGGAGGCCCTCAACATCACCCGCGAGACCGTGGGGAACGAGGTCATCTCCAGGGCTCTGGCCGAGGTCCACGATTCCATCCGAGAGGGCGAGAGCATCGCCGGACCTCTCCGCGAGAGCGGCGTCGTCGATCCCATTGTCGTCAACATGGTCGACGTCGGCGAGGAGACCGGCGAACTCGACCAGATGCTCATCAAGGTCGCCGACACCTATGACGAGGAGGTCGACCACCTCGTCGGGAGCCTGACCAGCGCGCTGGAACCCATCATGATCGTCTTCCTGGGCTTGACGATCGGGGGCATCGTCATCTCCCTCTTTCTGCCGCTCGTCAAACTGATTGAGGAGGTGGGCAAGAGAAGGTGACGCCCCGCATCTACCTGGAGCCAACGGTATGTCGAAACGCACCGCCACACGCGGATTCACCCTGGTCGAACTGCTGGTCGTTATGATGATCATCGGGGTGCTGGTCGGCCTGCTGGTGCCGACCGTTGCCCGCGCCCTCCGCACGGCCCGCAGCACCGAGACCCGCTCCATCCTGAACAACATCGGCCTGGGGCTGGAAGCCTATAAGTCCGACTTCGGCGACTATCCGCCCAGCGACGAGGCCTCCACGTATCCTCGCACGGGCGCGGAAAAACTCGTCTTCTACCTCCGCGGCCCGACGGGCGACGGATGGGGCGCCGGCGCCGCCGGCCACCTGCCGACAGGGACCTCCCGACCGCGCACCCGCACCTACGGGCCTTACTACCGGGCCGACGAGGACGACATGCTGTGGGAGGAGGTGGACGGCAACGCCGTGCCGGTCGCATTCCTGGATGCCTTCGAGCCTCCCGGACGCATCATCTACTTCAAGGCCGGCCGCGACAGCGAGGGCAATACGACCTACGACTGGCGTGACAATAACGTGGATGGGAACCGCGACCCGGACGGCAAGACCAATTACTCTAGTCGGACGTCCTTCCAGGATTGGACGGTGATCGGCGGCCACGAGGAGATCGAGAGCGGGGCTTATCATCGGAACGACTACCTGCTCGTCTCGCCCGGGCAGGACGGGCGGTTCGGCGCCGTCCGGCGAAGCGCACGGGGTGTGGTGTGGTGCGTCCTCCGGAATCAGGTTGAGGAGGGAAAGGCCTCCTATGACGACATTACGAACTGGAACTGACCCGGCGCGGCTGCGCCGCCTCCGGCCGGCCCGCGCCCCCTCCGCCTTCACCCTGGTCGAACTGCTCGTCGTCATGGGCATCATCGGCGTGCTGGTCGCCATGCTCCTGCCGGCCGTGAACCAGACCGTCGCTGCCGTGCGCAAAGCCGCCTGCGCCAACCGCGTCGCCCAGATCGAGGCGGGCCTGGCGAATTTCAAGAACGACTGGGGCATCTATCCCCCAAGCAACACCGACATCGCGGATGAAGCGAACGCCCTGGCCGAAGCCTGCCCGGCGAGCTCCCCCCACGGGTACGAGTTTCTCACGGTGGCGCTGGTGGGGCCCACCGCCGACGCCAAGGGCTGGGGCGGCACCGTCAAGATCCTGCCGCTGGGCGGCTCGTCGGAATCGGTCTCGTACGGCCCCTACTACAAGGGCGAGTTCGTCTGGACCGGCCGCCGGGCCTTCATCCCGGACGCGTTCCCCTCCCCGGACCGGCCGATCCTCTACTTCCGCTACGACCGTCGCAACGCCACCTACAGCCATCAGGATAACCCGGTCGGCCAGGGGCTCGGCGAGGGGTTCCAGAGCAAGACCCACTTCGAACTCAGTGTCAAGTATGTGGCGCCGGACGGAGAAGAACGCTGGCACCGGAAGGACTACCTCCTCATCTGCGCGGGCGAGGACCGGATGTACGGCTGGATTAAGGACACCGACCCGCCCCAGGCCGTCACCAGCCGCAGTGAGACCGTCGAGGGCACCGCCACCTGTGACGACGTGACCAACTTTGACTGAACCGGCAGAGTCGCCCGCCGACCTGACGAAGCGAGCATACGGAATGAGCGCCTTCAACCCCAACCAGCCGAGGAGCGGCTTCACCCTGGTCGAACTGCTTACCGTCATGATGATCCTCGGCGTCCTCGTGGCGCTGGTCATCGGGGCGGCCCACGGCATCCTCCAGAACGCCGCTCGCACCGAGACCGAGCAGACTATCCGCGCCATCGCGGCCGGCCTCTCCGCCTACTACGACGACTGGCACGCGTTCCCCTGGTACACAAGCGGTAACCAGTGGCCGGGCTGCGGCTCCTTCCATCCCCTGATGGAAAAGGTGGCGGAGGAATACCGCCCCCTCGACGCCGGAGACACCAGCAGGGGCGACCCTGCGGCCGCCTGTCTCTATCTCTCCCTGACCATGCAGGAACGCCACGGACCCTATTACACCGGCTCCGGCGGAAACGTCGAAACCCTGGCCTTTGAGGACGAGAATCAATACCGGGTTTTTGTCGACGGCTGGGGCCGGCCGATCCACTACTTCCAGCCCCCGCCCGACCCGGATGCCCCGACCGAGGATCGCACGAGGGCGGAGTACTACATGCCCACGCCTCTCCTGATGTCCGAGGGGCCCGAGAAGGATATGCCCGCTGTGGCCGAAACCAAGGTGGATAATATCTACAATTATCCGGTTAAAAACCCGCCCGGTAACAGCCTGTATCTCCAGTAGCCCTTCCGGCGGGCGGCCGGGACGGAAGGTGACCCACATGCCACGATGCCGCGCATTCACGCTGGTCGAGATGCTCGCCGTGGTCAGCATCATGCTGATCCTGCTGGGCGCCAGTTACGCCGTCCTGGTTTCGCTGGCGCAGCAGAGCGGCCCGGAGGCCGTCCTGGGGACGGTCCAGGCCGCCATTCACAACGCCCGCGTCTACGCCGCCGGCCACGGCGTCCCCGCACGCATCGAGTTCCGCTGCACCGACCCGACGGACCCGGGCAAACAGATGCCCGCGTCCACGCTGCGGCTCCAGTACTGGTCGGACGAGTTCGGCGAATGGGTCAACGTCCCCGGCCGGGAGGCCGTCCTCCTGCCCCAGGGGCTTTACGTGTGCAAGGGCATCCCGTCGCTCCCTGGGGGGCCGGGCGCTGCCCCGGCCGACCCCGCTGACCTGACCGACCAGCAGGTCGAGCAGTGGCAGAAGCACGAGCAGGAAATCCTGGACGCGGTCACCGCCCACGCCATGGCGGCGGGCAACGCCCGCCTCGAAGGCGAGCACGACGGGTTCTACATCGTCTACGGGCCGGAGGGTTATCCCGTCCCGGCCAGCAGGCTCACCACCCTGGGGAACATCAGTTCCGGCCGCGTCCTCGGCGAGGGCGGCGATATCGGATTGACCATCGTTCGCGTCAGCGGGACCCGCGTCTCCGCCTATGCCTTCTACCTGTGGAACCAGAACACCGGCACCCGGATGGTCTTCGAGTAGCAGGACCGGCGGCCGTCGGTTCCCGCCGCGCCGCTGCGCGTCGGGCAGTCTTGCCCGCCGCGCGCTGCCCAGGACAGGACACCGCGCGTTCACGCACCACGATGGTGCGTGATCAGAGGCTGAGGGAGCCCCCCTGTGCACGAGGCGAGCCTGGCTCGGGCCCTCTGGCGGCAGGTGGAGGCCGAGATGGCCTGCCGACCCGCCCGCCGACTCCTGGCCATGGACGTGGCCATCGGCGCCTTCAGCGGCATCGAGGCGGAGTCGCTCGAGTTCGCCCTCGACCTGCTCGTCCGGGAGTCCGACTGGCCCGACGCCGAGGTCCGCCTCCGCACCGAACCGCTCACCATGGTCTGCACCGCCTGCGGCCGCGAGTTCGCCCCCGAGGGACTCCGCCTGGCCTGCCCGGCGTGCGGGTCCGCCGATACCGATCCTGTCCGCGGCACGGACCTGCGGCTGGAGAGCCTGGACGTGGAGACCGAGGATGCCGAAACGCATTCGCCTCGATAAGGCCATCGTCACCGAGAACGACCGCCTCGCCGCACGGCTCGCCGACCGCTACGACCGGGCCGGCGTGCTCGTGGTCAACCTCATGAGCAGCCCGGGGGCCGGCAAGACCAGCCTCCTGGAGGCGACCGCCCGGCGCCTGGCCGACCGGTTCCGAATGGCTGCCATCGAGGGCGACCTCGCCACCGACCGCGACGCCCGACGCATCATCGACGCCGGCATGCCCTGCCGGCAGATCAACACCAGCGGCGGGTGCCACCTGAACGCGAAGCAGGTCATCCAGGCCCTCGACGCCTACCGCCTCCACGACCTCGACATCCTGTTCATCGAGAACGTGGGGAACCTGGTCTGCCCGGCCGCCTTCGACCTCGGCGAGCACCGGCGGGTCGTCGTCTCCAGCACCCCGGAAGGCGACGACAAGCCCGTCAAGTACCCGGTGGCGTTCCGCCTGGCCGACTGCGTCGTCCTGAACAAGACCGACCTGGCGGAGGCGGCCGGGTTCTCGGCCGAGGCGTTCCGCGCCGGCGTCCGCGACATCAAGGCCGACCTGCCCGTTCTCGAGGTTTCCTGCAAGACCGGCGAGGGCCTGACGGGTTGGTTCCAGTGGGTGGCCGAGGCCCGGAAGGCGGTGGGATCACCGGCGGCGGCCGAATGATTTTCTTGAATGACGGCGCTGCTATCGTATAATAGGGCGGTATTCAGTCAGGAGACCAGCCGTGGACATGCTTGCCTTTTGGATGCCGGGACCGTGGGAACTGGCGATCATCGCCATCATCGCCCTCATCCTGTTCGGGCGACGCCTGCCCGAGGTGGGGAAGAGTCTCGGCAAGGGAATCGTCGAGTTCAAGAAGGGCCTGAAGGACGTCCAGGACGAGGTCCAGAAGACCGGCGACGCCATCGACCAGGCCAGCGAGGACGATACCTCCTCCACCCGGACCGAGGGGTAAGGCGCCCGCGCCGCCTCTCCTCGCCGACGTCTCCGGGCCGCTTCGACGGGCAGGGGCGGCCCGTTCCATGCGCTTTCAGCCGCGAGGCGCCGAGCGGGCCAAGTGCCGGACCGCACAGGTCACGTTTGGCGCCCGGGTAAGGAGGACCTGCCCCATGCGCACGTTCAACTTCTGGATGCCCGGGCCGTGGGAACTGGTAATCCTGGCCGTCGTGGGTCTGGTCGTCCTGGGAGGGCTGGCCGCAGCCATTGTGGTCATCCTGCTGGCCGGTCGGACCGGCGCCTCGGGGGATGACGAGGCGCCGCCCAAGGTGGAGGATGCTTCAGGTCCGCCGGACGCCGATTCGTCCGGCTGACCTCTGCCGCGGAAGGACTCCCATGCCGCCGACCGCCATCGTGACCCTCGGCGTATGGGAAATCATCATCATCATCGTGGCGCTGGCGGTCCTGCTCGGCGTGCCGATGCTCGTCGTGGCCGCCTGCATGTGGGTCCGGCGGATCATGCGCCAGGGCCGCAAGAGCCGCGGCCGCCGGACCTCGCCGCCCTCCGAAGCCTCAGAATCGTAATGCGGCGGGGGTGACATGGCCATCCCGGCGCGCGGAGGCGTGGCGATGGGACTCTCGCGCGGTGGGCGGTCTTGCCCACCGCGCGGTGCCCAGGACTGGACATCGCGCCTTCACATGGCTACCCGGCGTGTTACTCCTCCGCCTGCACTTCGCCCAGCACCGTCTCCAGACCCGTGATCCACGCGTGCTGCGGGTCGTCGAACGGGCACATCGTTCGGCCCGTCCCCGCCAGCATCCACAGGTAGTACACGCGGTAGCCGGGCGCCGCGGCCACGGGATGATACCCGCGCGGCAGGACGACCGCGTCGTCGTGTTCCACGGCGTAGGCCTCGTCGAGGTCCCGCTCGTCGGTGTAGACCCGCTGGAAACCGAACCCTTGAGGCGGGTCCACCTGGAAGAAGTAGATTTCCTCCAGGTCGGCCTCCACCGGCAGGCGGTCCTCGTCGTGGCGGTGCGGCGGGTAGGACGACCAGCACCCCGTCCGGTTGAACGTCTCGCCGACGAGCAGCCGCCCGGCGGCCAGCCGCCCGTTCACGATGTCGTGGACCTGGCGCCGCCAGTTCTGCGCGCCGACGATCTTCGGACGCACGTCCTCGGGTTCGATGACGGTCGCCTCGGCGCCGGTCTCGGAGAGGGCCTGGGCCACGGCGAGGCGCGCAGGCGCGACGGCCTCGATGCGCCCCTCGGTGCCGGGCGGCAGGTAGACGGCCGAGGCCTTCCCGTCGAAGACGTTCTTCCGCCCGCCGAGGGGACCGCAGGTCAGTTCCGCCTCGCCCACCCAGGCCCGGACCGTCCCGGAGAGGACGACGAGGGTCCACTCGCACCCTTCCGTCGCGACGGGCATGGCCTCGCCGGCGGCAAGTCGCGCCAGGCCGAAGCCCAGCGCCTCCAGCGGATCCTCGGCCACCGGCACGACCTGGCGGTAGCCGGACTCGGGCATACACGATTTCGACAGCAGATTGGCCATTGGGAGGCTCCTATTTCCGCAGGGTGGGGGGTTGCACCCACGCGGTCTCTGATGCGGTGGGTACGGAGCACCCACCCTGCATGGGATCAGATTCCCGGCCATTCGCTTTGCTCATGGCCGGGCGTTAGGGCCATGCCACCCGGTCCGTCTCACGTTTCGACGAACGGCGCCAGGTGCCGGCCGATGTGGCGCGCGAGGGCCGCCTCGTACGCCGCCTCGTGGGTCCGCAGGGCCTCGAGCAGCCGACCGCGGAACCGCTCGCCGTCCTCCGCCGTCAGCACCGACCCGTAGGTCACGTGGAGGACCTGGCGGGCGTGGAAGTCGTCGAGCAGGGCCGGCAGGTCGGCGTCCGCCAGGTCCTCCGGCCCCGGCACCTTCGCCACCTGGGCCGACACGTGGTAGGTGGCCCGGTCGATCTCGTAGCGCCGGCGGGCGAAGCCGAGAATCTCGCGGAATAGCGCCGGCTCCCGCGCCGCCAGGACCCGCAGGGCCTCCAGGTAACTCGTGCCGGCCGTCTTCACGTGCACGCGCTCGCCGCCGTGGCGGGCGGCCATCCGGTACACGCAGAACTTGTCGCTGCCCGAGTGCAGGCTGATTTTGTACCCGCCCAGCGCCCGGGCGACGGCCAGGTGCCGGACGAACGTCCGTTCCAACGCATCGAGGTCGCCGATGTAATCGGCGCCCTTCTCGAAGCGTCCGACGAATCGCGGCGCCAGGCTGACCCACCGCACGCCCAGGCGCGAGAGTTCCGACGCCACGTACAGGTGCTGCTGCGGAGTGGTGGGCGAATCGGTCTCGTCGACCGAGACCTCCAGTTCGAACCCGCCCTCGCCGAGCCGCTCCACCAGGTGCCGATACATCGCCGCCGTGTGCGCGACCGCCCGTCCGTACTTGACGGCCGCCTGCAGCAGGTCCGGCTCCTCCAGCGCCAGGCGCCCGCCGTCCGCGAGGTTCACTTGGGTCTCGGCCGCCGCCGCGCGGGCGTCGGACGGCGAGGACGCCAGCGCGTCCCAGGGCAGGGCGTCGAACGCCTCGGCCAGGGCGGCGGCGTCCATCGCCTCCGCCGCGTTCTCCACGTGGTCGCCGGGGTCGATCGTGTAAAAGGTGAACCCGGCCACGGCGCAGCGGTCGATGGCGTCGGGGGTCTTCAGATGGTCGGCGTCGGCGCCGAAGCCGTCGCGGAACCCTGCCTGGACCACGCCCCAGGTGGCGTCGTCCATGACCTGGCGGGGGCTTCGGCCGGTGCGGGACATCTCGCGGATCGACTGCTGGGCGAGCATCGGCACGTACCCCGTGCCGCGGACCGCCCGCACATGCCCGGGCGTGGCCAGGCCCAGCCGGTCGCCGAGGCCGACCGAGGGCCGGCCGGCTATCGGCCGGGGCCCGCTCCAGGGCAGGAGCCGACGCACCGCTGCCGCATTGGCCGGCGAGCAGGGCGCCAGGACGGCTTCGGCCGGCGTCCCGCCCAGGTCGAGCGACCGGCGGTCGCCGTCGAGCGCCTCGGCCGCGTCGGAAGGAGCCCCTGCGGGCCAGGCGGCCAGGAGGACCTTCCCGCCGGCGCGGCGGGCCATGGTCCAGAGCGCGCCGCCCTCGGCGACGACGGAGTCGGCGTAGACCTCGACCGCCGCGGCCCTGGCCAGGGCGTCGGCGACCCGGCGGGCCTGGTCGGCGTCGGCCGGGGCACCCTGCTCGCCGCGTGTCACCGCCTGCCAGAATGATTCCATGAAGCGACTCCTTCGTGCCGATAAACACTTTATCTTACGTGCATCAAGCGTGCGGACCAAGGAGAATCCGGGAAGTCCGCGTCTCGGCCGGCGGGTTTTCGACGGCGTTTTGGCCGGTGTGTCGCATACCCCCGGCCGCGTCGGCATGGGACGCAGACGGGAAGAAATGGTGTAAGTTCCCCTCCAGAAAAGAGTTATGCGCTGGGTACGGGGTCATGGCTCCCCGAAGGCCCCACTTACTTGACACAAGCGCGCCGGCGGGCATGCTTGTAGAGGACGCGTTGTCCGGCCGTGGGGAGGCCATCCCCGACGCCGGGAAAGGGCAGGGGCCGTCCATGCGGTGCACCGCCGGGGCGTTTACGCTCGTCGAAATCCTCATCGTCGTCATCATTCTGGGGATCCTGGCCGGCATCGCCATTCCCCAGATCGCGGGTATGACCCGCAGCGCCCGCGAAACGAACCTCAAGGAGAACCTCTCCAAGATCCGCGCCCAGATTCAGGTCTATCGGAACCAGCACGACGCCTTCCCCGACAGCGACCAGTTCGCCGACCAGATGACAAGGTATACCGATTTCCAGGGCGAGGTCGCTGAGGTCGAGGACGACGACCACCGGTACGGGCCGTACCTGGAACAGATGCCCCCCAATCCCGTGACCGGAGACGCGGCCGTCCGAACCGCCGACCAGGCCGACCAGCATCATCCCCCGGGCGATGCCGACGCCGGGTGGTGGTACAACGAGGTCACCGGCGAGTTCTACGCCGACCTCACGGACCAGCACGTGGACCAGGACGGCAACCGGTATAATCGGTTTTAACGCCAGTCCAAAGTCCAAAGTCTCGAGTCCAAAGTCAACGGCGGGCGCGCGGTGCCGTTTTCTGGGTTGTTGACTTGGGACTTTGGACTCGCGACTTTGGACTGCCTTTATGACTTTGGACTTATCCGGACTGCCTGCGGTTACGCCTCGGTTTCGAAGATCTCTTTGAGGGCCCGCACCCGCAGGTCTTCTATCCGCTTCACCCCCTCCTCCGCCGCCGAGGCCAGCAGCGCCCGATACGGCCCGAGGTCCACGCCTCGCAGGCAGGGCGGCGGTTCGCCCCTCTGCTCGAACGCGTCGCGCCGCCGGTCCCAGCGCCAGGCCGGATGGTGGCCGCCGGCGCCGTTGGCGTGCCAGACCGCGGTCACGCGCCGTCGCCGGCCGTCCATCGCCATGAAGGCGAGCAGGTCAATGTCGGCCAGCGCCTCCTCCGCCACGTCGAGTCCCGAGAGTTGGCGGACGGCCTCGTCGTACGTCTCGGCATGGAGGTTGGAGGCCAGGCACCGGCCGGCGGGGCGGGCCAACTCGAAATACCGCCCGACGGCCGGGCCACACAGGTACGCGTAGTACGGCCCGCTGCCGATCTCGTGCACCACCAGGCACGTCGGCGCCTCCGGGGAGGGCGGCGGCAGGCGGTCGAGCGTCCGGGCGGACTCAATCGGCACGATGGCGGCGCCTGGCGGCAGGAAGGCGAGCATCGCCCCCATCAGCGTGGTCTTGCCCACGCCGCCGGGCCCGGCCGCCGTCAGGAAACTGCCTCCTTGGGCGGCGAGGGCGGCCATCTGGGCCGCCATCTCCAGGTCCACCGTCCCGGCGTCCAGCAGATCGACGAGGCTGAGCATCCGTCCGCCCCGCTGGTTCAGACGGTCGATCTCGCGCTGCAGGTGACGAAAGTCGGAAGTCATAAGGTACTCCGAAATCTCAAAGGAGGTCCGGAATCGAACCGTAGCCCAAAGTCGAAACAGCCGTCCAAAGTCGCGAGTCCAAAGTCAGAAGTCGACGACCCCAAAACGGCGGCGCGGGGCCGTCGTTAACTTTGGACTTTCGACTTTGGACTGCCGTTAGCCCAGCAGGCCCGTCGGCGCCGATTCGCCCGTCGAACGCCGAATGAGCCGGTCGATGACGAGGTACAGCGGAATGGCGACCAGCGGCGCCACGGCGGGCACCAGCAGGTCCGCGGCCTCGCTTGCCAGTCGGGTCTGGTACGCCAACGACCACACCAGGTGGCCGAGGCAGGCCAGGCCCACCGCCGTCGGCGCCCCCCATTTGCCGCGAAGAATGAATCCGCCCCCGAGCACGGCGGCCGAGAGCACCTGCGGATACGCCCCCTGGATCTCCTCGGCCGACAGGTGTGCCGCCTGCGAGAGCGACGCCAAGGCGCAGGTCACGGCCGCCAGCATCCACGCAGCCGCCAGCCCCGGCAGGCCGCGCATCCCCGTGCGGATGATGGGCGGCAAGGTGGGCGGCGAGACGAGACCGGCGGCGCCGAGCACGGCCGACCCTCCGCCGAGGACCGCCAGGGCAAGCAGCAGCGCCCACGGCCAGGGCCAGGGACCGGGACCCGCCCGCGGAACCTCCATCACCGTCAGCAGCAGCCACAGGCTGAATCCCAGCAGGCCGGTCCACAGGGCGCTGGAGATCCGCCCGTACCACGTCACCAGCGCGCTGGCCAGGCCCAGGGCGGCCGCCGCCAGGCACGTGGTCAAGAGCGGCACGAACGGCTCGCCGAGGACGATGTACCGTTTGGTCGCCAGCACCAGGGCGAAGGCGAGGATCATCGGGAGGGCGAAATCGATCCGCCGGCAGGCCAGCATCAGACCCATCGCCGCCGACACCGGCATCACGCCGAGGGCCAGCGTCTCGGCGTTGAGGCTCGGCAGACCGCTCTGCAGCGACCCGTAGACGAAGACGCCCAGGGCCAGCGCCAGGTTGACCGCCACGATCGCCATCAGCCGGGCGCCGTAGCCGCTGACGGCGGTCCCGCGTCGGCGGGACGGCGCCTGGTCCGTCGCCCGCTCTGCGTCGCTCACCGCACGGTCTCCTCGGAACCGGGTGCCGCTCCCGGCGTCTGATATTCTGGAGCGCGCCCCCGCCGGGCACAAGACAAAACGACGCGTGCCCCGGCCGCGCGATTCGTATAGCATAGTGTGGAATCAGGCACAGGACGGGAGGAAAACGATGAGCCGCTCCGTTCTCGGTGTCATCGCCCTGTCGGCCGGCGCGATGGTCCTGGCGGCCGCCCTCGCCAGCGCGGCCGAGACCGGCCCGACCGACGCCGACTACGCTCGCCACGCCGCCGCCCTCCGGAAGACGGTGCCGGAGGGCTTCACGGTGGTGGTCCAGCGGCCGTTCGTGGTCATCGGCGACGAGTCGCCGGCCACGGTCCGCCGGCGGGCGGTCGGGACGGTCAAGTGGGCCGTCGACCGACTGAAGAAGGACTTCTTCGCGAAGGACCCCGCCGAGATTCTCGACATCTGGCTCTTCCGCAACAAGGCCAGTTACCGCAAGCACGCCCGTGCCCTGTTCGGCCACGAGCCGGCGACGCCGTTCGGCTACTACTCGGCCGAGCACAAGGCCCTGGTGATGAACATTGCGACGGGCGGCGGGACGCTCGTCCACGAGATCGTCCATCCGTTCATGCGGGCCAACTTCCCCGCCTGCCCCGCCTGGTTCAACGAGGGCCTCGCCAGCCTGTACGAGCAGTCGGCCGACCGCGACGGGCACATCGTCGGCCGGACGAACTGGCGGCTGGCGGGATTGAAGAAGGCCATCCGCAACGGCAGCGTGCCGCCCTTCAAGCACCTCGCCGCCACCTCCGACCACCAGTTTTATCATATGGACAAGGGTACGAATTACGCCCAGGCCCGGTACCTGTGCTACTGGCTTCAGGAGCACGGCCTGCTCGTGCGGTATTACCGCGCGTTCGTCGCCAGTCACAGGGCCGACCCCACCGGCTACGAGACGCTGAAGCGCGTCCTCGGCACCGATGACATCCCTGCGTTCAAGAAACGGTGGGAGGCGTGGGTGATGGAACTGACGTTTCCCTGACGGAAAGGGATCGAGGAAAGGCATTGCGCGGTGGGTCTCCTGACCCGCCGCGCCTTCTCCGTTGATTCGTCCGCCCCTGCGTCCTACAGCGTCACCCGCCTCAGCCGCAGCGCGTTGCCGACCACCGACACGCTCGAAAAACTCATCGCCGCGCTCGCAATCATCGGGTTCAGCAGCAGCCCGAACACCGGGTACAGGGCCCCGGCGGCGATGGTGACGCCGACGGCGTTGTAGAAGAACGCCCAGAAGAGGTTCTGGCGGATGTTCCGCATGGTGGCCCGGCTGAGGCGCCGCGCCCGGGCGACGGCCCGCAGGTCGCCCTTGACGAGCGTCACGCCCGCGCTCTCGACGGCCACGTCCGTCCCGGACCCCATGGCGATGCCGACGTGGGCGCGGGCCAGGGCAGGGGCGTCGTTGACGCCGTCGCCGGCCATGGCGACGGTCCGACCTTCGTCCTGGAGCCGGCGGACCACCTCGACCTTGTCTTCGGGCAGGATGCCGGCCTCGATGCGCTCGATGCCGAGTTCGCGGCCCACGGCCTCGGCCGTGGTCCGGTTGTCGCCGGTCGCCAGGACCAGGTCCACGCCGGCCTCGCGAAGCAGGTTCACCGCTTCGGGCGTGGTGCGCTTCACGGGATCGGCTGCGGCCAGGACGCCGGCGACCGCACCGCCTGCAGCCAGGAACATGACGGTCCGGCCGTCGGCGCGGAGGCGGTGGACCTGCTCGGCCAGCGGGCCGAGGTCCACGTCGTGATCCGCCATGAGGGCGGCGTTGCCGAGCAGGAGGTCGTGCCCCTCGGCCCGGCCCGACACGCCCTTGCCGGTGACGGACTGGAAGTCGGACGCCTCGGCGGGCGCGATGCCGCGGTCCTCGGCCCCCGCGACGACGGCCTCGGCCAGGGCATGCTCGCTGCCCCGTTCCAGCCCGGCCGCCAGGCGGAGCACGTCCGCCTCGTCCCATCCGTCGGCGGGGGCGACGTGCTGGAGCCTCGGCCGGCCCTCGGTCAGCGTGCCCGTCTTGTCGACGACCAACGTATCGACTTTCTCAAATACTTCGAGTGACTCGGCGTCGCGGATGAGGACGCCGTCGCCCGCCCCGCGGCCCACGCCGACCATGATGGACATCGGCGTCGCCAGGCCCATCGCGCACGGGCAGGCGATAATCAGGACCGCCACGGCATTCAGCAGGGCGTACGCCATGGCCGGCGCGGGTCCCCACACGGCCCAGACGACGAACGTGACGGCCGCCACGCCGATGACCGCCGGCACGAACCACGCCGCCACGCGGTCGGCCACCCGCTGGATGGGAGCCCGGCTCCGCTGGGCCTGGCGGACCATGCGGACGATCTGCGAGAGGAGCGTGTCGCGGCCGACGCGTTCGGCTTCCATGACGAATCCGCCCGTCCGGTTCAGCGTGCCGCCGGTCACGCCGTCGCCCTCGCCCTTCTCGACGGGCATGGATTCGCCGGTGACCATGGACTCGTCGACCGCGGTGGCGCCCTCCAGGAGGTGGCCGTCCACGGGCACGCTCTCGCCGGGCCGGACGCGGAGGCGGTCGCCGACCTGGACGTCCTCGAGCGGCACGTCGCGCTCCGTGCCGTCGGCCTCGATGCGGCGGGCGGTTCGGGGGGCGAGGTCCAGGAGCGCCCGGACCGCCCCGCGGGTGCGGTGTCGGGCCCGGCCCTCCAGCACCTGGCCCAGCAGCACCAGCGTGATGATGACGGCCGAGGCCTCGAAGTAGACGTCCGGCCGGCCGCCCTCGCCCCGGAACGATTCCGGGAAGAGGCCCGGCGCCGCGGTCGCCACCACGCTGTAGGCGTACGCCGCGCCCGTGCCGACGCCGATGAGGGTGAACATGTTGAGGTTCAGCGTCCGCAGGCTCCGCCAGGCGCGGACGAAGAAGATCGAGCCGCCCCACATGACCACGGGCGTGGCGAAGGCGAGTTGAATCCACTGAAGCGCCGCCGCGCCGAACCATTCCCCGAGCGCCAGTCCCGGCACCAGGTGCGACATGCCGACGACGAACACCGGGGCCGTCAGGGCCAGCGAGATCCAGAACCGGCGTGTCATGGCGGCCAGTTCGGGGGGAATCGCTTCGACCTCGGCCTCGCCCCCGGCCGGGGGCGCCTCTTCGGCGGGTTCCAGGTCCATCCCGCATTTCGGGCAGTCGCCGGGACCCTGCCGACGGACGTCCGGGTGCATGGGGCAGGTGTAGGTCCGCGTGTCGTCGGGCGGGGCCGATGCCTCGGCGGAAGGCTCGGCGGCGCCGGCCGCACCGTTCCCCTCGTCGCCCTCTCCGAGATACGATTCGGGGTCGGCCTGAAACCGCTCCAGGCACCGGGGATTGCAGAAATAGTACGTCTCACCGCCGTACTCGAAGGAGCCGGCGGCCTTGGAGGGGTCCACCGTCATCCCGCACACGGGGTCCACCGCGGTACCGGCCTGTTGGCCGGGATGATGGGTCATGGCCTGTTCTCCCTCATGTATGGTAGCGCGGCATGCGCTTGCGGGTCAACGGCTAAGGAAAATGCGGCGGGAACCGTCCACAACGCCGGGGTTTTCCAGAAACCGCCGGCCCTGCGGGCGGTTTGTACAGATGCCGGCGCGGCGCGTTCGCCGCGGCCGGCCGCGGTATCCTTGCTCCGAACGGCGTCGGATGACGACACCTCCCGGCTCTGCCGAACGGTGGTCCACGATGGTTCGCGCAAGACGCTTACTTCTCGTTGTCGCCCTCGCGGCGGAGGCGGTGATGGCGGCTGCGATGCCGCCCGACGCCGAGGCCGCGGGTCGGCGCGGCCGGAAGCGGGAACAGGCACAGGAAGAGGAGGCGATTCCGGAGATCGACCCCGCTCTCCTCGGCGAAGGCGAGGACGGAATCCAGCGCAAGACCACCGTCAGCATCAATGAGCAGGCCTTTCACATCAACGAGCATCCGACCTATCGCGGCCGGGTGCTGAAGCGCGGCGAAGGCGAGGACGCCGAGGAGTTCAAGATCGAGGGCCTCCTCTTCAACTTCCGCGCCGTCAACGCCGTCTGCGACGACCTCAATCCCAAGACCCGCGGCCGCTGGGCCTACCCGGACGGACCGTGGGACCCCGAACGCAACACCCGTGAGTTCCTCGACGCCCTGGGGTACTGGCGCCGCAGCGGCGTCTGCGCCTTCACCGTAAACCTCCAGGGCGGCCCGCCGGAGGGCGTGGCCGGCGCGGTCCAGGGCTGGCACAACTCCGCCTACACCCGCGACGGCCGACTGCGGGCCGACTACATGGACCGGCTCGAAAGCATCCTCGAGTACGCCGACCGGCACTACATGGTGGTCATCCTCGGCCTGTTCAGCCCCGGCCAGGACCAGCACGTGTGGGACGAGCGGGCCGTCCGCCGGGCCGTGGACGCGGTGACCGACTGGCTCCTGGAACGCGAATACACGAACGTGCTGGTCGAGGTGGCCAGCGCGTGCAGCAACCGCCGCTATGACCACGACATCCTGACCGAGGACCGGGTGCACGAACTCCTCCAGCGCGTGCAGCAGCGGTCGCAGGGGCGGGTGGACTCGCCGGCCGGCCGGCTCCTGGTGAGTGCGAGCCCGGGCGGGGGCATCCTGCCGCCGCGGAGGCTCCTGCAGTCGGCGGACTTCGCGCTGCTGCACGGCCGGACGGTGGACGACCCCGGCCGCATCCGACGCCTCGTCGAGCATACGCGCAACCGCATGGGGCGTGCCCCAAAGCCCATCCTCTTCAACCAGGACGACCACTACGATTTCCAGGCGGAGGAGAACAACATGATGGCCGCCGTCCTCGCCTACGCGGGGTGGGGGTTCCACGACTGGCGCCGGCCGGGGGAAGGGTTCCACCAGGGCCTCGACACGCCGCCGGTCGACTGGCGGCCGGAGAGTTTGCGCAAGTACCGGTTCCTCCACCGCCTGGCCAGGTTGACCCGTCACCGCTCGCCGTACATGACCCGCACGATCCAAAAGGAGATCGAGCGCCGCAAGAGCGGCGGCGCCCCGTGACGCCGCCGGAATGCCCGCCTGTGGCGGCCTGGCCATGCCGTCCGCGCACGAGGGGCAGGGATTGCGCGAGGTCGATTTTTCTTGCAGCGCGCCGCGCCGTGGGGTAGGCTGGTAAGACTGTCGTCCGGTTGCACCCTGCGCCGTTGCACCCTATTTTCGGAGGAAGCCAACCATGTCTCAGCGCGTCAGCCGTCGTAAGTTCCTGAAACAGGGCGCTTATGCGGGGGCATTAATCCTGACCGCCCCGGGCATCGCCCGGACCTATGCCGCCAACAACAAACTCAACTTCGGCTTCGTCGCCACCGGCGGCCGGGGCGGGGCCCACCTCGGCATGGGAAAGCAGCACACCTGCATCGGCCTCTGCGACGTGGACCTCGGCCGGACCAGGAAGGCCCGTCAGATGTTCCCCAAGGCCAAGGTCTACCAGGACTACCGCAAGATGTTCGACGAGTTGGGCTGCAAGATGGACGCCTGCGCCGTGGCGACGCCCGACCATCATCACGCCACGGCCGCCACGCGGGCCCTGAGCCTGGGCCTCCACGTCTATTGCGAGAAACCGCTCACCTGGTGCATCCACGAGGCCCGGGTCCTGGCCGATCTCGTCCGCAAGCACAAGGTCGCCACCCAGATGGGCAACCAGGGCCACGCCAACCAGGGCAACCGCCGCGTCGTCGAGTGGATCCGCGACGGTGCCATCGGCGAGGTCAAGGAAGTCCACACCTGGACGAACCGCCCCGTCTGGCCGCAGGGCTACGCCGAACTCCCGCCCAAGGAGAACGTGCCCGATACGCTCGACTGGGACTGCTGGATCGGCGGCGCGCCCTATCGCGACCGGCGCAAGCACATGCACTCCTTCCAGTGGCGCGGATGGCTGGACTACGGCACGGGCACCATCGGCGACATGGGCTGCCACACCTGGGACTGCGTCTGGTGGTCGCTCGACCCCAAGGCGCCGCGCTCCGCCGAGGTCGTCAAGGTGTCCGGCAAGAACGACATCAGCCACCCCAAGAGCGTCATCTACCGGTGGGAGTTCGGCCCCAACGATTGGCGGCCCGGCTTCACCGCCTACTGGTACTCCAAGCCCTGGAAACCGCCCGTCCCCGACGAGATCAAGAACGACCCCGACCTGCCGGAGAAGCAGAAGAAACTCTCCGGCTCCGGCAGCCTCTTCGTCGGCACGAAGGGTAAACTGTACGTGGCGGGCGACTATGGCAACAGCCCCCGCCTCATCCCCATCAAGGCCATGAACGCTTACAAGGAAAAGGGCCTGCCGGAGAAGATCCCGGCCTCGCCCGGCCATCACCAGGAGTTCCTCCTGGCCGCCACCGGCCAGAAGCCCTGGGACTACCCCAAGAGCAACTTTACCTACGGCGGGCCGCTCGTCGAGGCCATGCTCCTGGGCATCGTCTCCCTCCAGGCCGGCGAGAAGGTCCGGTGGGACCCCAAGAACCTCAAGGTCACCAACTGCCCCAAGGCCAACCGCTTCGTTCGGCGCCAGTACCGCAAGGGATGGGAACTGGTCACCACGTGACTCCATAGCCGGCCGGCCAAAGGCGTGGCGCAGCGGGTCTGGCGAACGGCTGCGCAGCCGCCAGGGAAGGCGAAAGCGCAGCGGGCCCGCCTTCGGTGGGTAAATCTGCCGACCTGCCGCGCTTCGTTTCCGCCCGGCCGGAGGAATAGGCGTGGACGCAGCGCACGGGCGGACAAGCCGCCAGCCGGCCACGGCATGAGCCGTACCCGTGCCAGGGTGGCATCCGCGCGAGCCGCTTGGCCCGGCCGCGCGCTCACGTCTCGCCCGGCCGTCCCCGCCGCCCGCGGAACACCAGGTACACCGGCACGCCGAGGACCAGGACGGCCAGGCCGACGAGCGCCCCCGCCTGCGTGGCTGCCTCGGCGTCACGGAGGGAATGCACCGCATAGTCCACGCTGCTGTAGACCAGGAACCCGCACATCAGGCAGAACAGGGGGACGGTCAGGAGCCCGAGCGGCACGCGAAACGGTCGGCTGACGCGGGGTTCCCGCGCCCGCAGGACGAACACCGAGAGGCCCGTCAGCAGGATGAACAGCCAGTACACCGGCGCCGTGTACTGGACCGCCGCCTCGAACCCCGAGCCGACGCCCCGGCTGAGGGCGGGCAGGCAGATGAGGCCCGCAGCGATGGTCCCCTGGACCAGAAGGGCGACCAGGGGCGTGCCCAGCCGGGCATCCCATCGGCCGAGCCATTGCAGCGGCCGGAAATCCTCCCCCAGGCCGCAGATCGCCCGCGCCCCGGTGAAGATGGTCCCGTGCACGCCGCCCAGGGCCGCTATCGCCACCAGGACGGTCACGGCGGTGGCGGCGTGGTGGCCGACGGCGCCGAGCATGGCGTCGGCGGCCACGGCGTTCGAGGTCGCCATGCCCTGAATGCCCAGCCCGCGAAGGTAAGCCAGGTTCGCCGCCCCGTACAGGACCGTCAGCAGGAGGATGCTGCCGAGGAAGAGCCACAACACGCCCCGCCTCTCGCGTTTCAGTTCGCCCGCGACGTAGGCGGCCTCGTTCCAGCCGCCGTACGCCCACAGGACAAAGACCATGGCCAGGCCGAAGGCGCTCAGGCTGGACCAGAAGCCGGCGGGCGCGGCGTCGGTCTCGGCCGCAGACGCCGCTTCCACCGCCGGAGACGACGCCAGCAGGCCCGCCACCGCAATGGCCCCTACCCCCGCCACCTTCACGGCAGTGAGGATGTTCTGCGTCCATCGGCTGGCCTTCAGGCCCACCACGTTCAGCACCGTCAGGACCACCGTGGCCGACAGGGCCCACAGAAGCGGTCCGTGTTCCCCCAACGAAACGCGGCGCTGCATGTAATCGCCGAAGACGTACGCCGTTGCCGCGATGGCGCCGGTCTGGATGACCGTCAGCCGGGCCCAGACGAACAGGAACCCGACGCCCCGGCCGAACGCCCGCGACAGGTACACGTACTCGCCGCCCACCTTCGGGTACGCCGAGGCCAGTTCGGCGTACGTCAGCGCCCCGCAGAGGCACAGGAAGCCGCCCAGCCCCCACGCCACGAGCATCAGCCAGGGGGTTCCCGTATTGGCCGCCACCATCTGCGGGCTGCGGAAGATGCCGGCCCCGATGACGATGCCGAGGACGACGGCCATCGCGTCCGGGATGCCGAGATGCCTGACGGGTCCGGCGGGTTTCTGGGCCGTCTGGGGAAGGGTGATGGCGGGCGCCTTTCCTCAAGAGTCCACGGGTCGCCGGGTTGGGCACATGCGTTCGTTTATGATGCCCGCCGGGAGCGGCCGGGACAAGAGAAAGTCGCCGCCAAACGCCAATCCCCGCGGAAGCGGGAGGCAGGGGGGTAGCGCGATGGTCCGGCCCGGCGCGCCGGTCGTCCTGGCCCCGCTCGCCCACCCGCCGTACCCAATCCGCAATCTTGCCCGCCGGAGCCGGGCCGCCATCCGACATCGCCGCTGTCCCCCGCTGTCCCCGCTTTGCGATTGCACGCCCCGTCCCCGCGCGGTAGCATGCCCCGCCGCTAATCGTCCATCAACATCCGTCAACGAGCGAGGCGAGGCATGCTCGGCAAAATCCTCTCGGCGGGCGTCTTCGGCATCGACGCCTACCGCGTCGAGGTGGAGTTCGACGTCCGCAGCGGCCTGCCGGCCGTCGTCGTCGTCGGCCTGCCCGACGCCGCCGTCAAGGAATCCAAGGACCGCGTCGCCACCGCCCTGAAGAACTCCGGCTACACCTGGCCGGACGGCCGCATCACCGTCAACCTGGCCCCGGCCGACATGAAGAAGGAAGGCCCGGCGTTCGACCTGCCGCTCGCCCTGGGGTGCCTGTCGGCCACGGGGCAGATGCTCTCGGACCGCCTGAAGGACTACGCCGCCGTCGGCGAACTGGCGCTGGACGGCTCGGTCCGGCCGGTCCGCGGGGCGCTGGCGATGGCCATGGCCTGCCGCGACGAAGGACTCAAGGGCCTCATCCTCCCCGACGCCAACGCCGCCGAGGCCGCCGTCGTCGCCGACGTGGAGATCGTGCCCGTCCGCGCCCTCGCCCAGGCCGTCGGCTTCCTGGCCGGCGAGGTCCCTATCGAACCGTGCGCCGTGGACCTGGAGACGGCCTTCGAGCAGGCCCGCAGCGACGAGGTGGACTTCTCGGACGTCCGCGGCCAGGAGCACGCCAAGCGGGCCCTGACCGTGGCGGCGGCCGGCGGACACAACGTCCTGATGATCGGTCCGCCCGGGTCCGGCAAGACGATGCTCGCCCGCCGCCTGCCGACCGTCCTGCCGATGCTGACGTTGGAGGAATCGCTCGAGACGACGCGCATCTATTCCTCGGTGGGGCTGATGCGGCCGGGGCAGTCGATCGTCGCCACCCGCCCGTTCCGCTCGCCGCACCATACCACGAGCGAGGCCGGCCTGGTGGGCGGCGGCACGGTGCCCGCGCCCGGCGAGGTCAGCCTGGCCCATCACGGCGTCCTGTTCCTGGACGAGTTGCCCGAGTTCAACCGGCACACGCTGGAGGTCCTCCGCCAGCCGCTGGAGGACGGCGTCGTCACCATCAGCCGCGCCAGCGCCACGCTCGCCTTCCCGGCCCGGCTGATGCTGGTGGCGGCGCTGAACCCGTGCCCGTGCGGATACCTGACCGACCCGCGCCGCGAGTGCCACTGCACGCCCCGGCAGATTCAGGCGTACATGGGGAAGATCAGCGGACCGCTGCTCGACCGCATCGACATCCACCTGGACGTGCCGCCCGTGGCCTACCGCGAACTCCGCGCCTCCCGCGACGGCGCCGCCAGCGACGCGATGCGCGACCAGGTCCGCGCCGCCCGCGAGGTCCAGACCCGACGCTTCGGTGACGCCCGCATGTCCAACGCCCGCATGAGCCATCGGCAGGTCAAGCAGTACTGCCGGCTGGACGAGGCCGGCGAGAGCCTCCTGAAGCAGGCCGTCCAGGAGATGGGCCTCTCGGCCCGGGCCCACGACAAGATCCTCCGCTCCGCCCGGACCATCGCCGACCTCGAAGGCGACGAGAACGTCACCGCCACCCACCTCTCCGAGGCCGTCCAGTACCGCCGCCTCGACCGCAACCTCTTCGCGTGATGGATGGGATGTGGGGCGATGCTCGCTTGAATGCGCCGCTTACTCACGTGCGCGGCCAGTCGAACTGGCGCGGTCGGCTCTCGGCCAGGGAACGAATCTCGTCCAGCAGCGCCTCCAGCAGGTCCGCCTCCTTCAATTCCGAGAGCGGCCGACCGTGACGGAACAGGACACCCCGCCCCCGGGCCGCCGCAATGCCCACGTCCGCCTCTCGCGCCTCGCCCGGCCCGTTGACGATGCAGCCCATGACGGCCACCGTCAGGGGCGCCCGGATATCGGCGGTGCGGCGTTTGACCTCCTCGGTCAGCCGGACCAGGTCCACCCGGCACCGGCCGCACGTTGGGCACGAGATGATCCGCACCCCCCCCCGCGGCGCCAGGCCCAGTTCCGCCAGGATCTCCCGGCCGATGCGGACCTCCTCCACCGGGTCGCCCGTCAGGCTGACGCGGATGGTGTCGCCGATGCCCTCGGCCAGGAGCGTGCCCAGGACGATGCCGGACCGCGTCCGGGCCTCCTCCATCGGGCCGGCCGCCGTGATCCCCAGGTGCAGCGGCAAGTCCGTGACCTCCGCCAGCCGGCGGGAGGCCGCGATGGTCGTGGGCACGTCCGACGCCTTCGCCGAGAGCACGAGGTCGCGAAAGCCCTCGGCCTCGGCCGTCTCTATCCAGTCGGCGAGCACCTCGACCATGAGGCCCGCCAGGTCCTCGCCGCCCCCCGCACCGCTCCCCGCACCGCCCCCTTCGCCGCGGACCGGCCGGACGCTGCCGGAGTTGACGCCGAGGCGGATGGGCACCTCCCGCTCGGCCGCCAGGGCCAGCACCCGACGAAGGCCGTCCGGGTCATCGATGTTGCCGGGGTTCAGGCGAATCTTGGCCACCCCGGCCTCCAGGGCCTTCAGCGCCAGGCCCGTGGTGAAGTGGATGTCGGCCACCACCGGCAGGGGCGAGGCGGCGGCGATCTTCGACAGGGCCGCCGCGTCCGGCGGCGCCGGCACCGCCACCCGGACGATGTCGCACCCGGCGTCGGCCAGCCGGCCAATCTGGGCCAGCGTCGCCCGCGACTGACGCGTGTACGTCGTCGTCATCGACTGGACGCTGACCGGGTGGTCCCCGCCCATCGGCACGGGACCCACGTGGACCGTCCGCGTTTTGCGGCGAGAGAATGGGGCGGTGGAGGCCATGACGCCATTATGGAAGGGCAGGGCGGCCGTGCCAAAAGAAAACGGGCGGCGCGTTGCGGCGGTCGTCGCCCCCGGCCGAGGCAGACCGACTCCACCGGGGCCGGTATCAGGTCTCTCGCCGCCCATAACAAGGTCTTGACCACCCTGCAACACGAAATCTATGATGTACCATGTGCCAAGGAGATTCCCATGAGCGAACTCGTCCGTTTCGGCGTCTCCATGGATCGCGACCTGCTGGCGGCACTCGACGGCATCACCGAGCGGCGGGGCTACGCCAACCGCAGCGAGGCCATCCGCGACTTCATCCGCGCCGAGCAGGTCCGCGAGGCCTGGGAAGACCGGGCCGGCCAGGCCATCGCCACCCTCACCCTCGTCTACGACCATCACGTGCGGGAAGCGGACGAACGCCTGACCAACCTCCAGCACGATCACGGCGACGTCGTCCACGCCACCATGCACGTCCACCTGACGCACCGGATGTGCCTGGAGGTCGTCGTGATGCGCGGCGAGGCGGCGCGGATTCAGCACCTGGCGGACCGCCTCATCGCCGCGCGCGGCGTCAAGCACGGCCGGCTGGTGGCCACGACGGCCGACGAACTGCCGTAGCATGCGCCTCGATATGTACCTCAGTCCAGGATTTCTTTTGGCCCGCCGTGGAGGTGTGGGCCCGGATGTCCGTGCGACATCCCCTCACGATACGCTCCAGGATCGGCGCATGGAGAAATAACCGGCTTTATGCCGCCGAGCGACGTTGAATTCGAACGCCCCATCGGCGGCTCTCAACGCGGATCGGGGGCGAGGACTCTCTCCCCTGCCAGGAAAACGATGAATCGCACCACCCTTCAGGCCGCGACCATCGGCTTCGCCCTGTGCCTTGCTTCCCCCGTCGAGGCGCAGACGCTCCGGTCCGCCACCTACAAGGGCTGGAACGCCTACGTCCTCGAAAACGACCTCGTGCGGGTGCACGTCGTGCCGGACATCGGCGGCCGGGTCATCCAGTACGCCCTGGGCGAGAAGGCATTCTTCTGGGTCAACCCGGACCTTCTCGGCAAAACGTCGCCCCGAACCGGTCTGGGACCGGACGGCGGCTGGCTGAACTACGGCGGCGACAAACTCTGGCCGGCTCCCCAGGGCTGGGACAACGAGCACCAATGGCCCGGACCGCCCGGCGCCGTGCTCGACGGCCGGCCCTACCGCGCCGAGACGGACCCCGCCGCGCCGGCGATCCGCCTGACCAGCCGCGACGACCCCCAGACCGGCATCCGCTTCAGCCGGCGCATCCGCCTTCATCCCCGCTCCACGCACGTCTCGGTCCAGGCCGCCATGACCAACGTCGACGACGAGCCGCGCCGATGGGGCATCTGGGCCCACACCCAACTCGATGCAGGGCGGGCGGACGGCGACGAGGAGTACAACCGCCTCCTCCGCGCCTGGTGCCCCATCAATCCCCGGAGCAAGTTCGAGCGCGGCTACCGTGTCATCTTCGGCAAGAAGGACAATCCCTCCTTCGAGGCCGACGCCCGACGCGGACTCTTGACGGTCTCGTACCGCTACCGCGTGGGCAAGATCGGCCTCGACAGTCACGCCGGATGGGTGGCCACCGTGGACGGACGCACCGGCCACGTCTTCGTCCAGCGATTCAGGTATGACCCCGACAAACCCTATCCGGACGGCTCCAGCGTCGAGTTCTGGCACAACGGGGTCGGCAGGATTCATGCCTATAACAAGTGGATGGACATGCCCGACGACCCTGCCGAGAATCCCTGCGTCTTCGAAAGCGAACTGCTCAGCCCCTACGCCAGGCTGAAACCCGGCGAACGCTTCACCTGGTCCTACGACTGGTACGCCTGCCGCATCGGCGGCGACTTCCCCGTCCGCGAGTGCACCCCTGCGGGAGTCGTCTCCGAACCCCTTGCATGCCGGCGCGACCGCGACGGGCGTCGCCTGCGGCTGCGCGGACGCTTCGGCGTGTTCCACCTCGGCCGGCTTGTCCTCCAAGCCTGCGACGAGGAGTCGGCGGTGCTGGCGACCGAGATCCTTCAGCCCCACGCCACGCCTCTAAAGCCCCTCGTGCTCGACCGCACGATTCAACTGCCTTCGGCGACAAGCAGCATCGCGGTGGTGTTGCAGGATACGCAAGGGAAGACGATCGGCGTGATATCGCGGTGGGACGGAGATTTACCCGACATGGCGGATTGCGGATTGTAGGGTAGCGTCCGTGCGCCGCGCGGCGCCTTTGGCTAGCCGCGAGCGCCGGTGAGCGGTGCGCCGATTCCCCTCTCCCCCGGTGGGAGATAACGTAGGGTGCGTGCTCTGCACGCACGCGGCTTCTGCCGGGGCTCCAAAAGCCGTAGGGTGCGTGCCGAGCACGCACCCTACACATTCTGCGGGCGGCACGCGGCGGGTGCTTGTGGCCCGCCGCGCCGTCCGCGTACGTTGATGGTCGCCGGACCGCCCTGCCTGCGCAGAGGCAGGCAGGGCTCGGCCCGGGAAGCCTTCTTACTTCCGCCTGCGGCGGGCGACCAGCGTGCCGACCG